>Ga0187833_10001253_pt1 | contig 29167 bp, 39 predicted proteins | sample ETNtaG_37_FD_167968 | JGI IMG/M metagenome (GOLD analysis project Ga0187833, IMG submission 167968) | Marine microbial and viral communities from oxygen minimum zone, Eastern Pacific Ocean - ETNP2014_SV_400_PacBio MetaG (Illumina Assembly) | ecosystem: Environmental > Aquatic > Marine > Hypoxic...
CTTTTTCTTCGTAATATGTTCTTCAACATCCATTCCGAAACTGAGTTCTACATTAGATAATTTTTCAATCAATTCAGTAAGTGATTTCCTTCCAAAGTTTTTGAACTTTAGCATCTCATTTTCCTCTCTGGAAACCAATTCATGAATATATTTTATTCCTGCTGTTTGCAAACAATTATAACTCCGAACTGATAATTCCATCTCATCAATTGTAGAATTTAATAATTTTTGCATCGCTACCTTCTCCTCACTTATACCTTCAGTAATCTCTAACACCTCAGGTTTACTGATAGCTTCTACATACGTCAAATGTTTTACAAGAACTGTAGCAGCGTGAGAAATAGCATCTTTAGAAGTAATTGAGCCATCGGTGAAAATTTCAATCGACAGACTTTCCTGATCTTCTTTGGCACCTGGTAAAGGGTTTATGCTAAATGTTACTTTTGTAACTGGATTAAAAATACTATCAATAGATATCATTCCAATAGATGCGTTGGGAATCTCATTTTCTTCACTACTTACATATCCCTTTCCTACACCTAACAACAGTTCCATGTCAATATTACCTTCTTCATTAAGTTCAGTGATATAATGGTCAGGATTTAAAATTTCAAATTGGTCACTTTTGTCTTGGATATCTTTAGCAGTAAAAATATGTTTCCCTGATAATTTTATATGAACTTTGTCAGGTCTATTTTCAAATAATTTAAAGCGAACACCTTTTAAATTCATGATTATATCCGCAACATCTTCCTTAATACCTTTAATAGTTGAGAACTCATGTAAGACACCATCCATTTTTACATTAGTGATTGCGGCTCCAGGAATACTAGTTAATAAAACCCGTCTTAAGGCATTCCCCAAAGTAACAGCAAAACCACGGTCTAAAGGTTGAAATAAAAATTCCCCATGCGTATCCGAAGATGACTTATTCACTACATCAAGTTTAAAATCCAAAGCATTACTCATTTACAATCCTCTATAATTATTATTTTGAATAAAGTTCAACCACTAAACGGTCATTAATTGTCTGATCTATTTGATCTCTTTCCGGAATATCAAGAACAGTACCCTTCATTTTTGCTTTGTCTAACTCAAGCCATGGAAGATCAAGGTCACCCTTAATTCTCTTTACTGATTCCAAAATGATATCCATTTTCTTACTTTTTTCCCTTACCTGAATTACGTCTCCTATTTTAACAAGAGCTGAAGGTATATTCATTTTTTTTCCGTTAACCAAAAAATGCCCGTGATTGACCAACTGTCTTCCTGATGGTCTTGTAGGAGAAAAACCCAACCTAAAAACAACATTATCAAGTCTTCTTTCCAATAACTGCAAAAGGTTTGTTCCAGTCTCACCTTTCATTTTATCTGCTTTTTTAAAACAATTACTAAATTGTTTTTCTAACAAACCGTACATAAATTTTATTTTTTGTTTTTCTTTAAGTTGTAATCCAAAGTTTGAAAGCCGACTCCTTCGTCCTTGCCCATGTTGCCCAGGTGAATATGGTTTTCGATTTAATAATTTATCATATTTTGGATTTCCAAATATATTAACTCCATATTTCCGAACCAACTTCCCTCTTGCTACTTGGTTTTTTGCCATTATATTCTCCGTCTCTGATTAAACACGGCGTCTTTTAGGTGGCCGACATCCATTGTGAGGTAAAGGTGTAACATCCCTTATAGATGTTATTTGTAAACCAGCAACTGCTAGTGCTCTTATAGCTGATTCCCTTCCTGAACCTGGCCCTTTTACTCTTACATCAACAGATATCATACCAAGGTTGATAGCTTCTTTTCCCACTTTTTCTCCAGCCATTGTTGCAGCATATGCAGTGCTTTTTCGAGAGCCCTTAAACCCAGAAGTACCTGCTTTTTCCCACAATAGAACATTACCTAATTTATCAGTTATGGTGACGTGGGTGTTATTGAATGTTGCCTTGATATGAGCTACACCTGCTGGGTCTGTTAAAGATTTCTTTTTCTTTTTTCTTTTAATATTACTGTTTATTGCCATTAAGTTTTTTCCGCTGTTTTTTTACCCATTCCTACTGTCTTTTTCTTCCCTTTACGAGTCCGGGCATTAGTCTTTGTTCTCTGACCATTTACAGGTAATCCTCGTCGATGCCTCAATCCTCGATAGGTACCGATATCTTTCAATCTTTTAACATTCATTGCCACTTCAGAACGAAGTTCACCTTCTACTTTGATTTCCAGTTCTGTTATGGCTTTTCTAATATCCATAACCTCTTTTTCCTTTAAATCTTGTACCCGAGTATCAAGCTTGACTCCAGCTTTATCACAAATATCGACAGCCTGCGAATAACCAATTCCGTATACATATCTTAACGAATATGCAACCTTTTTATTCCTTGGAATGTCAACTCCTGCTATGCGTGCCATAATTTATCTTATCCTTGACGTTGTTTATGTTTTGGTATTTCACAAATAACCTTAACTACACCCTTTCTTTTAATGACTTTGCATTTTGGGCATAATCTCTTAACTGATGGTCTTACTTTCACAATAATCTCCTATTGTTTTACTAAGGCTGAATCGCTTTCTTTTGATATTTTACTTAAAATAACAGCTTTCCCATCTGTTATTGCTACAGTATGTTCAAAGTGCGCACTTGATTTTCCATCAGCTGTGCGAATTGTCCAACCATCTTTATCAGTAATAATTTCTTTTACACCCAAATTAATCATCGGCTCTATTGCAATACACATTCCTTCTTGAAGCTTGTAACCCTGTTTTGGAACACCATAATTGGGAATCTGTGGATCTTCATGTAATTGAGTACCAATACCATGTCCCACCAATTCTCTAACTACTGAATATCCAAAAGATTCAACATAAGATTGAATTGTATAACCAATATCAGAAACATGATTTCCAACTGTGGCAGATTGGATTCCTTTCAAAAGGGATTCATGAGTTACCTCCATTAATTTTCTCTTTTCCTCCGATACTTCTCCGATTGCAAAGGTACGGGCATGATCACCATAATATCCCACTTTTTCTGCACCACAATCTACACCAACAATTTGTCCTTCTTGCAAAATACGTTCGGAAGGAATACCATGAACCACCTCATCATCCACTGAGACACAAAGTGTGGATGGATATCCCCTATATCCCTTAAATGCGGGTCTGGCATTTTGGCTCAAAATATATTCCTCAGCTATTCGGTCTAGTTCAAGTATAGATGTTCCAGGTTTCATTTCTGAAGATAATATTTCAAGAGTATCTGCCACAATTTGACAACTTTCAGAAATCAGTTGAATTTCTCGATTAGTTCTAATTCGAACCATCAGGAACGCCTCCGGCCACGAATTCTTCCTTTCGCTAAAAATCCATCATAATGCCTCATCATAAGATGAGATTCGATCTGGTTTAATGTATCTAATGATACACCAACTATAATCAGTAAACTTGTCCCTCCAAAAAAAGAAGCGAGATCATAACCGACATCCATAGCATTCATGAGGATGTACGGAAAAATAGCGATAAAAGCTAAAAATATCGAACCAGGCAAGGTAACACGTGTCAGAATATTATCAATAAATTCTGCTGTTTTTTTCCCTGGGCGCACCCCAGGAATAAAACCGCCCTGCTGTTTCATTGTGGATGATACCTGAACCGGATCAAATGCAATGGCTGTATAAAAATAAGTGAAAAAGATAATCATAATCCCAAAAACACTCCAATAAAAGGGATGATCAAACGAAAACCAGCGCATCACATTTTGCATGAATTCAGATGAACTGAAAAAAGTCGCCACGGTTGTGGGAATAAACATGATGGATTGAGCAAAAATAATGGGCATCACTCCTGCTGTATTCACTTTCATAGGAATATGAGTAGACTGTCCTCCGTAAATTTTCCTACCCACAACTCGTTTTGCATATTGTACCGGTATTTTTCGTGTACCTTGGGTCAATAAAACTACAAAACCAACAATTATGAACATAACACCTATCAGTATAACTTCAGATAAAAATCCTCTAACTCCCTGTTGAATATAAGTTACTTCAGCTAACACAACATTTGGAAACATGGAAACAATTCCAACCATAATGATTAGAGAAATTCCATTCCCTATTCCTCTTTCGGTTATCCGTTCTCCCATCCACATCATCAAAATAGTTCCGGTGACTAAACTAACTATTGCTGTGAACTTAAATAATAATCCAGGATTTGGAACGACTTGAAGGACTCCACCTTGAACAGAAGCAGTCATGCTTTCCAAAAATATTGAAACACCATAAGCTTGCATAGTAGCGATTAAAACAGTACCGTAACGCGTAATTTGAGTAATTTTTTTCCTTCCTTCTTCACCCTCTTTTTGCAATCTTTGAAAATAAGGCAATACTGCCCCCATTAATTGAATAATAATGGAGGCAGAGATATAAGGCATAATGCCCAATGCAAAAAGTGTCGCTTTTTGAAAAGCACCTCCTGCGAACAAATCATACAGTCCAAAAAGAGTATTCTGAAAATTTTGGATAGCTGCACTCAACGCCTCTCCATCTATCCCAGGTATAGGAATATGTGCGCCTAAACGAACAATAATAATAATGCCCAAAGTAAATAATATTCTGCTACGCAATTCCGGAATACTTATAATATTTTTAATTTTTTCTAACACAGTTCCTCGATTGTTCCACCTGCTTTTTCGATTTTCTCCCGGGCAGATTGGCTAAACGCATGTGCTTTTAAATTTAAGGGGATTTCAATCTCTCCTATTCCAAGAATTTTTACTTGTTTATTTAAAGTTTTTATTTTCCCTTTTGAAAGTAAAACTTCTGGGTCAATATTTTTTAATTTTAAATCAGTTAGATCTCTGAGATTTACAATTTGAAATTCTTTCTTAAAAATATGATTTGTGAATCCCCGTTTTGGTAATCTCCGCGCCAGCGGCATTTGACCACCTTCAAACCAAGGACGACGTTTATTCCCACTTCTTTGTCCTGCACCTTTGTGTCCTCTACCAGCAGTTTTTCCCAAACCTGAGCCGCTCCCTTTTCCTTTTCTCTTAGAAGTTTTTGTGGAACCTACAGGAGGATGTAATTGACCCAGTTTCACTTAATTTCCTCCACATTTAATAAATATTCAATTTTTTTAATCATGCCTCTAATGGATGGATTATCAGGAAGTTCTACAGTCTGATGAATTTTCCGAAGGCCTAAAGCTTCTAAAGTTGCTCTGGCTTTTGGTTTATACCCTATTTTACTTCTAACTTGTGTAATCTTCAACATAGATTTCTTTTTAGGCATAATTTAATTATAAATTTCTTTAATAGTTATTCCTCGTTTGGCTGCAACACTGACTGCATCCTCTAAATTCTGCAATGCATTGATAGTAGCTCGTACAACATTCAATAGATTATTGGAACCTGTAATTTTAGTGAGGATGTTTTGAACTCCCATCTGCTCCATCACTGCTCTTACAGCAGCACCAGCAATAATCCCTGTTCCTGGGGAAGCAGGTTTTAACATTACTCTGCTGGCACAATGTTTTCCGACAATTTTATGAGGAATAGTTCCATTAATTAGTGGTGCTTTAAATATATTTTGTTTTGCATTTTCTTTTGATTTAGTAATCGCGGAAATTACTTCATTTGCCTTTCCCGTACCCATCCCTACATGTCCTTTACCATCACCAATAACGACTAGAGCAGAGAAGCGTAAACGCTTCCCTCTAGAGGTTACTTTTGAAACCCGGTTAATTTTAACAACTATTTCTTCTTGTAAATCAAGTTCTATTGGATTAATCATAAATATAAAATTAGTTTTTAGTTAAAAAACAAGTCCCCCTTTTCGAGCTCCATCAGCTAAAGATTTAACCCTACCATGAAATGGAAATCCATTTCTATCAAATACTACATTGGTTATTTCACTTTCTTTTGCTCTTTCAGCTAAGGCTTGTCCAACAATTTCTGCACACATAATTTTTGATTTAGCAGATTCAATATTTTTTTTCAACGATTGATTATTTGATGATGCTGACACGATCGTCTTTCCATCTCTATCATTTATAATCTGTGCTTCAATGTGTCTATTACTGCGATAAACACAAAGTCTAAACCCATCGACCAATTGTTTTGACGAGCCTTTACTTCTATTTCTTCTTCTTTGGAACCGACTTTTCTTTCGTTTTAATTCACTCATTATTCACCAGTACCTACCGTTTTTCCTTGTTTCTGCCTTACATATTCACCCTTATATCGAATTCCTTTACCCTTATATGGTTCAGGTTTTCTAAATGATCGAATTTTGGAAGCAACTTCCCCTACTAACTGTTTATCATATCCGGCTACAGAAATTTCTGTTCTGTTCGCACCAATGTTAATACCATCTGGTGTCTCAAAAAATATATCATGAGAATATCCAAGCTGTAGGTGTAGTTTATTGCCCTGCATATTAGCCTGATAACCTACTCCTCTGATTTCCAATTCTTTAGTAAAACCATCTGATACTCCTTTAACAGCATTGGCTATCAATTGCCGTATAGTACCATGCATTGACCGATATTTTCTATCATCAGAAGATCGAGAAACCGATATTTGATTATCATTCAACTGGACATCTATCCCCTTGATTATTATTACTTCTAATTCACCTTTTGGGCCCGATATCTTAGCGGTTGCATTCTTTAATGAGAACGACACAGATTCAGGGACATGAATAGTTTTTTTACCAATTCGTGACATATTTTACCACACACTGCAAAGATATTCGCCACCCACATTCAATTTGCGAGCAGTTTTATCTGATAATATTCCTTTTGATGTAGACAAAATAGCAATTCCTAATCCATCCAAAACCTTTGGGATTTCGTGTACATTAACGTACACTCTACAACCAGGCTTACTTTGTCTTTTAATACCTGAAATGACAGGTTTCCCATGGACATCATATCTTAAAAATATTCTGATAGATTCTTTTTCACCTGAAGATATAAAAATAAAATCTTTAATATAATGTTCTTCTTTAAGCACATAAGAAATACGTTTTTTCATTCTGGATGAAGGAATATCTATCCATCTTTTTTCAGCCATAAATCCATTTCGAATTCTGGTGAGCAAATCTGCAATTGGATCTGTCATTGACATTGTATTATTCCTACCAACTCGCCTTTGTCACCCCAGGAATCTCTCCCCTGAGTGCCATTTCACGAACCACAATCCTTGATAAACCAAATTTTCTAAGATATCCTTTGGGCCTACCTGTTAAAAAACACCTGTTTTTAATCCTGTTAGGATTAGAACGTCTGGGTAATTTATGAAGTGTGTCTTTGGCTTTTTGTTGCTCTTCTAAAGTCGTTTTAGGATCTTTTATTATTGCCTTTAATTCTTTTCTTTTAGAAGAGTATTTTTCAACCATTTTCTTTAAATGCAATTCTCGGACTATTTTTGATTTTTTAGCCATTATGCTGATTCCTTTTCTGCTTGATCTTTAACCGGTCTCTCTCTAAGGGGAAGTCCAAATTCCTTTAAAAGCCAATAGCATTCTTCATCAGTGGACGCTGTGGTATTGATCGCAATATCTAATCCTCGAATAGCTTCAATATCATCATAATCAATTTCTGTAAATACAATTTGCTCTTTAATTCCAAAATTATAATTCCCTCTTCCATCAAATGACTTAAAAGATAATCCTGTGAAATCTCTGGATCTTGGCAACGCAATAGAGTTAAGTCTCTCTAAAAATTCGTACATCCTATTTGCTCTCAGGGTTACTTTGATACCAACAGGAAATCCCCTTCTTATTTTAAAATTAGAGATATCGGTTTTAGCTTTTGTAATAATAGGTTTTTGACCTGAAATTACTGTCAATTCATTGACTGAACTTTTTAAAGATTTTGCATTTACCTTTGCATCACCAACACCCATATTCAAAATAATTTTGACTACACGCGGACACTCCATAACAGTTGAGTAATTAAATTTTTTAGTCAAATTCCCTATTATAACATCCTTATAATATTTTTTTAATTCAGGAATATATCCATTTTTCTTGTTCCCTTTACTCTTTTTAACAACTGTTTTTTTTGCAGTTGGAGATTTTTTCTTACTTTTCTTCTCCTGTGTAGGAGTTATTTTTTTATTCTTTTCTTTAACCATATTAGTTTTCAGCTTTAAGTGTTAATCTCTTCACCTGAATTTTTTGAAATTCTGACTTTAGTTCTGTCATCTAATAATTTATATCCAATCTTAGTGGGTTCTCCATTATGAAGGACGACAACATTGGATTCGTGCAAAGATGCTTCCTTCTCGATAAATCCGCCTCCTGGGTTTTCCTGTGTTGGTCTTGAAGACCGTTTAATTAAATTAATTCCTTCTATGATCACCCGGTTATTCCTTGGGAAAACCTTTAGAATTTTTCCTTCCATACCTTTATGATTACCATTAGTAACTCGCACAGTCATTCCCTTTTTTAATCTCATTAGAGAACCTCCGGTGCCATAGATACAATTTTCATAAATCCCGCTTCCCTCAATTCCCTAGCAATTGGACCAAAAATCCGTGTGCCCCTTGGCTCACCCGCTTCCGTCAATAATACTGCGGCATTATCATCAAAGCGAATATAACTTCCATCCTTTCGGCGTATTTCCTTTCTTGTACGTACGATGACCGCTCTAACAACTTGCCCTTTTTTAACTAATCCATTGGGGAGCGCTTTCTTTACTGTGACAACAATTAAATCTCCAATGGATGCATAACGACGTTTGCTCCCACCAAGAACCTTGAAACAAAGAACTTCTTTTGCTCCGGTGTTATCCGCAACTCTTAATCTGGTTTCTTGCTGAATCACTAAATCTTCCCCATATCCAATGATTCTCTGATAATTTCACTGACCTGCCATCGCTTCCGTTTACTTATTGGTTTTGTCGAAATAATCTTTACAAGATCACCCTGATTAGGGACAACTGTTGTCGTATGTACTAGATATTTTTTATAACGCTTAATATATTTGTTGTACATAGGATGTTTTACTTTTCGGGTAACTTTCACAACCACCGTCTTTTCCATTTTTGTGCTGGTTACCTCACCTGTAAGCGATTGCCTTTTTCTGTATTCTGTCATAAAATATTAATCAGTCAATTTTTTTCTAATTCCCAACTCTAATTCTCTCAAAACTGTTTTAACTTGAGCAATTTCTCTTTTCAATACTCTTAGTTGTAAGGGATTTTCAATTTGCTGCAATGCTTTTTGAAATCGCAGGTTTTGCAATGCATCCATGTTATCATTCAACTTAGTTTCCAACTCCATTTTAGACATTTCGTTTAATTGAGAATTTTTCATTTTCAAAATTCCCTCCTTCCAACAAATTTTGTCTTAATTGATAATTTATGACCGGCATTTTTACATGCTAATTCAGCCACTTCTTTAGAAATCCCTTCTACTTCAAATAAAATACGTCCAGGTCTCACAACTGCTGTCCAATATTCAGGTGCACCTTTACCTTTTCCCATTCGAGTTTCAGCAGGCTTTTGAGTTACCGGTTTATCAGGAAATATTCTTATCCACATTTTACCAATTTTTCTGACTTCTTTAGAAATAGTAATACGTGCAGATTCTATCTGTCGCGCAGATACCCAACCACCCTCAATAGCTTTCAATCCATAACTACCAAATGCTACATAATCACCTTTTTTGGCCATTCCTCTTCGATGTCCTCTGTGATGACGTCTAAACTTTGTTTTTTTTGGTTCTAACATGTTAAAAACATTCTAATTATTATAGACAAATCCATACTTTGATACCTATAACACCATAAGTTGTATGGGCTTCTGTTAAAGCATAATCTATATCAGCTCTAAGCGTATGTAATGGGACGCTTCCATTCATAAATTTCTCGCTTCTGGCTATTTCTGCTCCACCCAGTCTTCCAGCAACATTGATACGAATACCTTTTGCACCCATTCTCATAGTGGATTGAATAACCTTGTTTACAACTCGGCGATAAGATATTTTCTTTTTGAGTTGATGAGCAATATTAGAACCTACAAGAGATGCATCCAGTTCAGGTCTTTTTATTTCCGAAATATTAACTTGTATATCTTTAGGTGTCAGCTGACTCAATTCTTTTTTTAAATGATTCACCTCTTCACCACCTCTGCCAATTACAATACCTGGGCGTGCGGTAAAAATCGTCACCGTCACTACCTTAGAAGTACGACTGATTTCAACTTTTGCAATTCCTGCATTATTTAGCCGAGTTAAAATATATTTACGAATTTGAATATCTTCTGCCAGATTTTGACTAAAAGATCCTTTTTCAAACCAGCTTGAACGCCAATCTTTTCTTAAAGATAATCGAAAACCAATCGGATTTGTTTTTTGACCCACTAATTTCTCCTATTCTTTTCCATCAGTTACTACAATTGTTAAGTGACTGGTTGGTTTACGAATTCTTGATGCACGTCCCTGAGCTCTTGCTCTAAATCTTTTCTGAACAGGCCCTCCATTTACAAACGCTTCTTTAATACTAATCTCATCAGTGGATATATTTTGATCATCTTCACCTTGCATCAGATTTGATAATGCAGATCGAAGTGTTTTTTCTATAACATATGCAGCTTTTTCCTTTGAAAAGTGTAGAATATTTAAAGCAGGTTCAACATTTTTTCCTTTCACTAATTCCAAGGTCTTCCTTACTTTTTTGGAAGATTGTTTTATATATTTTGTAATTGCGTATGCGTCCATTATTTCTTCCTATCTCCGGAATGCAATCTAAATGTACGTGTTGGAGCAAATTCTCCTAATTTATGACCAACCATATTCTCATAAATAAACACAGGAATAAATTTATTTCCGTTATGTACTGCGAGTGTATGCCCTACAAAATCCGGGGATATCATTGATTGCCTAGACCATGTTTTGATCACTTTCTTTTTTTTCCCTTCATTCATAACTTTTATTTTATTCAAAAGTTTTGGCTCAATAAAAGGTCCTTTTTTTAAAGATCGTGACAAATTATTTTCTCCGCTTTACAATCATTGCATTTGATTGCTTATTTCGTTTTCGTGTTTTATAACCCTTAGTTGGCTTACCCCATGGAGTACAGGGATGTCTTCCTCCAGAAGATTTTCCCTCTCCACCGCCCATAGGATGATCTACAGGATTCATAGCAACACCACGTGTGGTAGGCCTGCGACCTAACCATCTGGATCTGCCTGCTTTTCCTGAAGACACCTGCTCATGAGTTCTGTTGCCAACCTGACCTACAGTAGCATAACACTTTTTTGATACCAACCTGATTTCACTTGAGGGTAATTTAAGTGATGCAAATTCTCCCTCATGTGACATAATTTGAGCAACAGAGCCAGCGCTGCGAACCATTTGCCCACCCCTACCTGGGATTAATTCAACGTTGTGAATCATCATTCCTGCTGGTATTGATTTCAGGGGGAGTGAATTTCCCAACTTTAGTGGCACATTTTCTCCGGCTAATATCTGATCACCTACGCGGAGCCCAAATGGTGATAGGATGTATCGCTTTTCTCCATCAGCATAAACGATTAGTGAAATATACGCTGAACGATTAGGATCATATTCAACTGTCTCCACTCTTCCCGGAATATCAAACTTATCTCTTTTAAAATCAATAATACGATATCTTCGACGATGTCCACCACCTCTATGCCTGCAGGTAATTCTTCCATGATTATTTCTACCACCAGTTTTCCTTAAAGCGGTTGTTAAACCTTTCTCTGGTTTTGATTCGGTTATATCTGCAAAATCAGGCCTTGAAGCAAATCGGTTACCCGGAGTTACAGATTTCAAAGTACGGATTCCCATAGTTATCCGCTCACCTCCCCACCCATAAGGTCAATAGAAAACCCATCTTTCAATGTGACGATGGCACGCTTCCATGAAGATTTTCTGCCTGAGGTCCTAATAACTCTACCGCCACTACGCACTGTCATTTGTCGAAATTTACCTCTACGATTCATAGTAGCGACTTTTTCTACTTCAACATCAAATTTCTTCTGCACAGCTTTCTTGATTTCAATTTTATTAGCAGATTGACTAACCTGAAATGCATATTTTCTTTGGGATTCCTGAAGAATGCTCATTTTTTCAGTATATAAAGGTTTAATAATAATATTCTGGTATTCCATATTTAATTAGATAATTTTTCGTTCAGTGATAATATACCAGGTTTATCAAAAAGAAGAATATCGTGGTTAATTAAATCATACGTACTCGCTGAATCTGCTTTATTGATATCTACATTATAGAGATTACGAACCGATAGACTTACATTTTTTTCTATTTTTTCAGGAAGCACTAATACTTTCTGCTTCTGAATATCCAAGGATTTCAAAAATTCATAGAATATAGCTGTTTTTGGCTCAAGTTGAATAAACTCGTTAACTATAAATATCTCCCCTTTACTTGCTTTATAGCTTAATATACTTTTTCTTGCAAGTTGCTTCATCTTCTTTGGCATCCTCTTTTTGTAGGAATGAGGTTCAGGACCAAAAACAGTTCCACCACCTTTCCACAATGGAGATCGAATCGTCCCTGCACGTGCTACACCTCTTCCTTTTTGCCTCCAGGGCTTTCTTCCTCCACCCTTCACCATTCCTCTTGATTTTGCTGAATGTGTACCCTGCCTTTGGTTGTGTAATTCCTGCATCACTGCCTGATATACTACTGCTTCGTTCGGTTCAATTTTAAATATCTCATTATTCACTTTTAAGGCTGATCCCTTTGTTCCGTCCGGTTTGATAGTATTTATATTCATTATTTAGTGACCACAATTCTATTATTATTTGCACCAGGAATAGCACCTTTTAAATAAAGCAAATTATTTTCCCTGTCAACTTTAATCACCTCAAGATTTTTTACTGAAGATTTTTTTCCTCCATAACGCCCTGCCATTTTCATTCCTTTAAAAACTCTAGAAGGATCTGATGCCTGTCCAATGGATCCCGGATGACGAAGATATTCAGTTTGACCATGGGTTTCCGGTTGTCTCTGAAAGTTATGACGCTTTATAACACCCGCAAATCCCCGCCCCTTTGACGTACCAGAAACATTCACTAGATCACCCACATTGAACATAGAAACAGTAAATTTCTGACCTGATTTATAATTATAGTCTTCCACTTTCTCAAATTCCTTAAGCCACAATTGTGGAGAAACTCCTGCTTTCTCAAAATGTCCATTCATCGGTTTTGTAGTACGACTCTTTTTTCGACAGGAAAAACCCAATTGAACTGCATCATATCCATCCCTTTCAGCATATTTTACTTGAGTAACCTTGCAAGGGCCAATTTCTATAATAGAAACAGGAATTAAATGCCCCATTCCATTAAAGACCTGAGTCATTCCAATTTTTTTTCCAATCAATCCACGCATAATTATACTTTTATTTCAATATCAACACCAGCAGGTAAATCTATTTTCATTAAAGATTCAACTGTCTTAGGTGTACTGTTCAATATATCAACTAACCGTTTGTGAATTTTTGTCTGAAACTGTTCACGAGATTTTTTATCCACAAAAGGTGAACGCAAAACGGTATATATGGTCCTCCTAGTTGGCAGGGGTATCGGACCTGAAATCACTGCTCCGGTAGACTTAGCTGTTTTCACAATCTTTTCTGTTGATTTATCCAATAGAATATGATCATAAGCTTTCAAATTTATTCGTATAGTTTGGTTTGCCATTAATATTTATTCACTTATACTGGTTACAACGCCTGCACCTACCGTATGACCCCCTTCACGAATTGCAAAACGCAACTCCTTATCCATCGCTATCGGTGTGATCAACTCTACATCCATCTCTACATTATCTCCAGGCATTACCATTTCCGTACCTGATGGCAATGTGCATACACCCGTTACGTCTGTTGTCCTAAAATAAAACTGAGGACGGTATCCATTGAAAAACGGTGTGTGACGACCACCCTCTTCCTTCTTCAAGACATAGACGTTTGCCTTAAAGTTTGTATGGGGTGTAATACTACCAGGCTTCGCTAACACCTGACCACGTTTCAAATCCTCCTTATCTACTCCTCGCAACAATAAGCCCGCATTGTCACCCGCTCTACCTTCATCCAATAGCTTTCGAAACATCTCCACACCTGTACATACCGTCTTTTTATCCAGACCCAATCCCAATATTTCTATCTCATCACCTACCTTTACTATACCACTCTCAACACGACCTGTTCCAACCGTACCCCTCCCTGTAATACTAAATACATCCTCAACCGGCATCAAAAATGGCTTATCGATATCCCGAACAGGTTCAGGTATAAAACTGTCACAAGCATCCAATAATTCTTTTATACATCCTGCAGCTGCTTCATCTGAAGGATTGTTCAAAGCATTCAATGCACTTCCTTTAATAATAGGTGTGTCATCACCAGGAAAATCATACTCATTCAACAAATCACGTAACTCCATCTCTACTAAATCTATCAACTCAGGATCATCTACTTGATCCGTCTTGTTCATAAATACTACCAAACTGGGAACATTCACCTGACGGGCCAACAATACATGCTCACGGGTCTGGGGCATAGGACCGTCAGCTGCACTCACCACTAAAATACCACCATCCATCTGGGCAGCTCCTGTAATCATGTTTTTAATATAATCCGCGTGACCAGGGCAATCCACGTGGGCATAATGACGATTCTCCGTCTCATACTCAACATGAGCTGTCTGAATCGTAATCCCACGTTCACGCTCCTCAGGTGCATTATCAATAGAATCGAACGTACGTACCTCAGCATATCCTCCCGCTGACTGAGATACAGTGATTGCTGCAGTTAATGTCGTCTTACCATGGTCCACATGGCCAATAGTTCCAATATTGACGTGCGGCTTCGTTCTTTCAAATTTTTCCTTCGACATAATTACTCCTTATATTTTTAGGCTTTAATAAGTCCGGATACTTGTTCAATAATTTCCTCCTGAATACTAGCAGGAACTTTCTTAAACTCTGAAAAATCCATATGGAAAACAGCTCTTCCCTGTGTAAGAGACCGAAGCACTGTAGCATACCCAAACATCTGGCCAAGAGGTACATTTGCAATGATAATCTGTAGATTTTTTCTTTGATTCATACTTTCAATTTTTCCTCTTCGGGAATTAATATCACCTACAACATCTCCCAGATACTCATCTGGAGTTGTGATTTCCACTTTCATTATTGGCTCTTTAAGAATAGGATTGGCTTTTTTGCATGCTGCCTTTACAGCCATAGATCCAGCTATTTTAAAAGCAATTTCTGATGAGTCAACATCATGATAGGATCCAAATACCAATTCCACGCTAACATCTTCTAACGGGAACCCTGCCAAAATACCATTTTGCAACCCTTCCTGAATTCCCTTATCAACAGAAGAGATAAATTCCCTTGGAATAGCGCCTCCCACAATCTTATTAATAAAACAATACCCTTTCCCGGATTCACTTGGTTCAACATTAATGACAACATGACCGTATTGACCCCTACCACCAGATTGACGTATAAACTTACCATGTATATCCGAAACCTTCTTGGTAATACTCTCAATATATGTGACCTGCGGCTTACCTACATTTGCTTTTACCTTAAATTCACGTAACATCCTATCAACGAGAATTTCTAAATGCAATTCCCCCATTCCAGAAATTATTGTCTGCCCTGTATCCGCATTGTTTGAAACTCGGAATGTAGGATCCTCTTCTGTCAATTTTATTAATGCCTTCGATAGCGCATCCTGATCTGCCTTACTCACTGGCTCCACTGCAACCTCAATAACAGGTTCCGGGAATTCCATCATCTCAAGGACGATAGGTTGTTTCTCCTCACATAAAGTATGACCTGTATTTGTCCCCTTCAGTCCAACCGCTGCAACAATTTCCCCGGCTCGAATCTCATTAACATCTTCACGCTTATTAGCGTGCATCATTAATAAACGACTTATCCGCTCTCTTTTCCCCGTATTTGAGTTAAATACATAAGATCCTTTTTTTAATTCACCTGAATAAACACGTATATAGGTAAGTCGCCCTACATAAGGATCTGTCATTATCTTAAATGCCAAAGCACTAAAAGGTTCTTTAGCATCAGGTTTCCGAATCAGTGCAATATCTGAATCTTTATTATCAAATCCCTGAACCTCACCTACATCTTCAGGGGTCGGCAGAAAATCAACTACTGCATCCAGCAATCTCTGAACTCCTTTATTTTTAAAGGCGGAACCACAGAATATTGGAATAAACGTATTATCAAGACACCCTTTTCTGATTGATTTTTTTAGTTCTTCAACCGAAATTTCTTCATCTGCTAAATATTTTTCCATCAATCCATCATCATATGTGGCAGTTTCTTCAATTAAATGATGCCTCCATTTCTTTGCATCATCAAGCAAACCACTAGGGATATCACCATATTCGAATCTTGATCCTAATGTCGATTCGTTATATAGAATTGCTTTCATGGATAACAAATCTATAATACCATTAAACATTTCTCCTTCACCAATAGGAAGAGTTAAGGGTAATGGGTTTGCCTTCAAACGATCTTTTATCATATCGGTGACGAAAAAGTAATCAGCGCCAACTCGATCCATTTTATTGACAAATGCAATCCTGGGAACATTATATTTATCTGCCTGTCTCCACACAGTTTCGCTCTGAGGTTCGACACCACCAACTGCACAAAAAATAGCGATTGTACCATCTAGAATTCTTAACGAACGCTCTACCTCTACTGTAAAATCCACATGACCAGGAGTATCAATAATATTGATTCGATGGTCATCCCAAATAGCCGTGGTCGCTGCTGAAGTAATAGTAATCCCTCTTTCTCTCTCCTGCTCCATCCAATCCATAGTAGCGCCACCTTCGTGAACCTCACCCAATTTATGGGTACGCCCAGTGTAAAACAGTATCCTTTCTGTTAGAGTTGTTTTACCGGCATCAATATGAGCCATAATACCTATATTTCTTACTTTATTAAGTTGATAATTTTGCATTACCTTCTTCTTCCAAAATGCGCAAATGCCTTATTGGCTTCAGCCATACGATGCGTGTCATCTTTTTTCTTAATAGCGCCACCCTCATTATTTGCCGCGGAAATAAACTCACGAGCAAGGCGTTCAGCCATCGGCTTACCACTTTGAGCTAAGGCCGAATTAATAATCCAATGAGATGCTAAAAAAAATCTTCTCCCTGTAGCAACTTCAATAGGAACCTGATAAGTCGCTCCACCTATTCTACGGGATTTGACTTCTAATACTGGTGACGTATTATTTATTGCACTCTCAAACACCTTTATCCCATCAGCTTTGGTTCTCTGCTTAATGGTATCCATTGCATCATAAAATATTTTTTCGGCTACCCCTTTTTTTCCACCGGACATAATAAAATTTATAAATTTTGCTACAGCCAAATCATTATACACAGGGTCGGGCAGAATTGTCCTTTTTTCAGGCCTCCTTCTTCTCATTATCTTGCTCTTTTTGCTCCATAACGAGAACGACTTGTTTTTCTGTCAGAAACTCCAGCAGTATCTAAAGTCCCCCTTACAATATGATATCGCACACCAGGAAGATCTTTGACACGACCCCCTTCAATCAGAACTATAGAGTGCTCCTGTAGATTATGACCTTCCCCTGGAATATAAGCAGTAACTTCCATTCCATTAACCAAACGCACACGGGCAACTTTCCGTAGTGCCGAATTTGGTTTTTTGGGCGTAGTTGTATATACACGTGTACAAACCCCGCGTTTCTGCGGATTCCCTTTTAACGCAGGCGTGGATGTTTTCTTTGAAGCAGAAAACCTTCCTTTTCGAACTAATTGATTTATTGTCGGCATTTCAATTCAAATACAGTCTATAATTTTATTAAATAATATAGCAAACAACCAATAACTATTAAACTGATTCAGTAATTTTTTTATTTTTCGATTCTTCTTCATCTGAGTCAACTGAAAAAGCCTCTGAATTATTTTCGACCATAATGTCAGTGTTATCTGAAAATCCCGTTCCTGCAGGAATTAATCTACCTATAGTCACATTTTCTTTTAATCCTCTGAGATGATCAATTTTACAAGAAGCTGCTGCATCAGTCAATACACGTGTGGTTTCCTGAAAAGATGCTGCAGATAGGAAACTTTCAGTATTTAATGAAGCTCGAGTAATTCCCATGAGAAGAGGTTCAAATTTTGCTATTTTGGGTTTCCTGTACTTAGCAGGGGACTTGCTGTTTTCCTTTAACTCATTGTTAATTTCATTAAATTCAGATTTATCAATTACCATCTCCTCTTCAAATTCCGAATCCCCTGGATCAGTAACAACAACACAATGAGAAATGCGCTCATTTTCTTTATTGAAATCCCACTTATCAATTCTCTCTGATTCCATAAGTCGAGTATCGCCAGGATCAGAAACAACCTGCTTTTTCATCATTTGCCTAACAATCACTTCTATGTGCTTATCATTAATGCTAACTCCCTGTAATCGATACACTTCCTGAATCCCATTTACAAGGTATTCTCTCACAGCACCAGGACCCATAATTTTTAGGATATCACCTGGCGATGTAGCACCTTCACACAAAGGAGTCCCTGCAGTAATGAAGTCACCATCATGGACTATAACGTGTTTTCCATAGGGTATATTGTAGGATCTAGAGTCACCATCACTATTTTCAACGATTATTTTGCGAATCCCTCGTTTTGTATCTCCAAATTTTACCGTACCATTTATTTCAGAAACCACAGATGGATTTTTTGGAATTCGGGCTTCAAATAATTCTGCAACCCTAGGGAGGCCACCTGTAATATCCCTAGTCTTACCAATATCTTTTTGAATCTTAACTAAGGTTTGTCCACGTTTAACTTTCTGACCATCAGTAATCACCAAAGTAGCTTTAACCGGTAAAATAGTTCCTCCTGTCATTATTTCATCATTATCATTAGTAATTTCAATATGAGGACTTAAATTTCTGTCCCGTGATTCTATGATAACCATCTGTTTTTTTCCGCCTTCAACTGCTTCAACCTGATAGGTTTCTCCCTCAATAAAATCTCTAAGATTGACCTTTCCAGTTTGGGCTGCAAGAATTATATCAGTATAAGGATCCCAACGAAATAATGTTTTCCCACTTTTTATTTTCTCACCCTCTTTGATGAATACATTGGCTCCATACGGTACATTATACTCTGAGAAAATCTCATTTTTTTTCTTTTCATTTAGTATATACATTTTTGCATGTCGGGACATACATCGCGTTATTATTTTCCCAGAATCATCTTTTGTGTCGGCTGAACTATAGTTGTCAGAAAATTTAACTAATCCTCCAAATTTAGTCTTCTTTTCAGATTTTTCAATTATACGAGTGGCTGTACCTCCAATATGAAAAGTACGAAGTGTCAGCTGTGTCCCAGGCTCACCTATACTCTGTGCTGCCTGAATTCCAACCGCTGTACCAATATTAACCATTTGATGATTGGATAAATTCCACCCATAACACATGGCACATACCCCACGTTCCGATTCACATGACAAAACCGAACGAATCCGGGCACTCTGTATTCCACTTTCATCAACCAAAGCAATATTTTTTTCATCAATTAATTGCCCTGAAGATATCAATATTTCGCCCCCAATAATGATATCATCTACTAAAACTCTTCCTAAAATACGCTCTGACAACTCTTCAATAACCTTTTCATCTTCTTTTAAGGGGTGAATAACAATCCCATTAATTGTACCACAATCATTTTCTCTAATAACAACATCTTGTGAAACATCCACTAACCGGCGTGTCAAATATCCAGCATCAGCTGTCTTTAATGCAGTGTCTGCCAATCCTTTTCGAGCTCCGTGTGTGGATATAAAATATTCCATAACAGATAACCCTTCTTTAAAGTTTGAAATGATTGGGGATTCTATTATCTCTCCTTTTTCACCTGTCATAGATTTTTTTGGTTTCGCCATCAAACCCCGCATTCCAGCTAACTGCTTTACCTGGTCTTCTGTTCCTCTCGCACCAGAACCAGCCATCATAAATACAGGGTTAAATCCACCCTGGTCTTTTGAAAGGTCATCCATCATAGATTTCGCCACATGATTTGTTACATGTGTCCAAATATCAATTACCTTGTTATAACGCTCACCATCCGTTAAAATATGGTTTTTAAATTTTCTCTGAATGCTTTCAACTTCTTTAAATCCATCCCTTAAAATCTCATCCTTTTGGGCAGGAATCAATATATCGCTTATAGACACAGAACAACCACCCTGGGTCGCTGTATCAAATCCAAGTCTTTTCAATTTATCTAAAAAGATAACCGTTTTTTGATTTCCTGCTTTTAAATAACATTGATTTATAATTTCCCCCAAACTATTTTTTGTTATAATGACATCCAAATATTCCATCTCTTCTGGAAGAATTGAATTGAATAGAATTTTTCCAATCGTTGTATTTTTATACCATTTCCCATTATGCCGTACATTGACGATGGCATGTATAGTTGCTTTACTATTTTCCCAAGCGAGAATAGCTTCTTGAAAAGACTTAAAATACTTACCCTCTCCTTTCTCTCCTTTTCGAGGACTTGTCAAGTAATAGCATCCCAAAACCATATCTTGTGATGGAATTGCAACAGGTTTCCCATTGGCAGGATGTAAAATATTATGACTGGAAAGCATCAAAATCCTTGCTTCTACCTGCGCTGGAATTGACAAAGGAACATGTACAGCCATTTGATCCCCATCAAAATCAGCATTAAATGCAGAACAAACTAGCGGATGTATTCTTAATGCTTTACCATCAATCAATACCGGTTGAAATGCCTGAATACCCAATCGGTGTAATGTAGGTGCGCGATTTAGCAGTATAGGATGGTCTTCCACAACGGTTTCCAATACGTTATAAATTGCTGAATCTCTGCTCTCAATCATCAATTTAGCACCTCGAGGAGTACTGGCAAGCCCATGTTCAATCAAGGATCGGATCATGTGAGGCTTAAATAATTCAAGTGCCATGTCTTTTGGAAGTCCACATTCATGTAAGTTTAATTCAGGACCAACAACAATAACAGATCGCCCGGAATAATCTACTCGCTTTCCCAATAAATTCTGACGAAATCGGCCCTGCTTCCCCTTCAACATGTCCGATAAAGATTTTAGGGGTCTTCTTGTTCCACTCCTGATAGCAGTTTTCCTTCGGCTGTTATCAAAAAGCGCATCCACCGATTCTTGAAGCATTCGCTTTTCGTTACGCAGGATAACATCAGGGGCTTTGATTTCCATTAGTTGTTTCAACCTATTATTTCTGATGATAATTCTCCGATACAAATCATTAAGATCACTGGCAGCAAATCGGCCACCCTCCAAGGGTACTAATGGCCTTAATTCTGGGGGTATAACTGGCAGAATCGCAACCACCATCCACTCAGGTCGGTTGATTTTCTTTTTGGTTCCATCATTTACAAACTCATTAACCACCTTCAGCCTCTTCAGTGCATCTTTTTTCTTTTGAACAGATTTTGTAGATTTAGCCGCATCCTCAAGATCCCTTTTAACTTCAAAATAGTTCAACCTGTTTAAAACTTCTTTAATCGCCTCACCACCCATTAATGCCTGAAAATAATCATCATTGTCCCGCTCTTCATCTGAAACCGCATAATATCCAAACTGATTTTCTAACTCATTAAACTCTTCTTCAGTAATTAATTCCATAAATGCTCGATCACTTTTACCTGGATCTACCACCATAAATATCTCGTAATAAATTACCTTTTCTAATTCTCGAGTACTTAATCCTGTTAAATAACTCAACTTACTGGGTATTGACTTCAAAAACCAAATATGAATAACCGGTACTGCTAGTGTAATATGCCCTGTCCTGTCACGACGAACTTTTTTTCGCGTTACCTCTACACCACACCTATCACATATAATCCCTCTATAACGAATTCCTTTATACTTACCACAGTGACATTCATAATCTTTTATAGGACCAAATATTTTTTCGCAAAATAATCCGTCCTTCTCAGGTTTATATGAACGATAATTAATCGTTTCTGGTTTTAAAATCTCACCATAAGAACGCTGCAAAACTGATTCCGGTGATGATAAACTAATCGTTACGGATTTATAGTTTTTTGTTGTATCTATTTTACTTGATTGAATGTATGTCAAACTTTATTCTCCCTTAATCTAATTCAATTTCCAAACCCAGCCCCTGCAACTCTTTTATAAGCACATGGAACGATTCTGGAGTTCCAATATTGGGCATATCATCTCCCTTCACAAGAGCATTATATACCCGAGAGCGACCTTCAACATCATCTGATTTTACTGTAAGGATCTCCTGCAATGTATGAGCTGCCCCATAAGCTTCAAGAGCCCATACCTCCATTTCTCCGAACCTCTGACCTCCAAACTGTGCCTTTCCACCTAGTGGCTGTTGGGTAATCAACGAATAGGGACCTGTTGAACGAGCGTGCATTTTGTCTTCAACCATATGGCTTAGCTTCATCATATAAATGCTACCTATTGTAATTGGATTGTCAAATTTTTCTCCTGTTCTTCCATTAATGAGAGTTGCCTTACCAGTAGTGGGTAAATTTGCCTTTTTCATTTCTTGTTGTACTTCATCAGGGCGTGCACCGTTAAAAACAGGAGTCTCATATTTTACGTTCATCACATCCGCGGCCCATCCCAGCATGGTTTCATATAATTGGCCTAAATTCATTCTGGATGGTACACCCAAGGGATTCAGAATAATATCTATTGGAGTTCCATCTTCTCTAAACGGCATATCTTCTTCAGGAACAATAGCAGCAATAACACCCTTATTTCCATGTCGACCTGCTAATTTATCACCGACAAGAATCTTCCTTTTGTTTGCTATATATACTTTAGCCAATCGTAATATTCCTGGCTGAAGCTCATCTCCAATCTTTAGAGTAAAAACATCCCTCTCTAATTGAGATTCTATTCTCTGCCATTCTTTTCTAAATGATCTCCAAATGGAACGGATTTTATCCCAAATTTCCTTATTTTCTACCCAGGAAGTTTCCTGAGAAAACCTCTCCATGTCATAGGATTTAGCACGTTTAACAGTTAGCTTGGTACCTTTTTTGATCAATGTACGCCCACTTGAACGGTCTTTAATACCTGCTGATATCTGAGATTTCATTAATTCTATTAATTTAGAATCTCTATTTTTTAATAAGGTATTCTTTTCCTCTCTAGATCTTTTCTGATAACTTAAAATCTTTTTACGATCATCAGCGCGAGATCGGCGAACATGTTTTTCAAACAATTTGGTATTAATCACAACACCTCGGATACCCGGAGTCGCCCTTTTGGAAGCATCTTTAACATCTCCTGCTTTTTCACCAAAAATAGCTCTCAATAATTTTTCTTCAGGTGTTGGGTCTGTTTCGCCTTTAGGAGTTACCTTACCAATAATAATATCACCCTCTTTGATTTTAGCTCCAATCCGTATTATCCCATTATCATCAATATCTTTAGTAGCTTCTTCACTTACATTTGGAATTTCAGCCGTCAGCTCTTCCTCTCCTCTTTTTGTATCTCGCACTTCAAGATCAACTTCATTTATATGTAAAGAGGTAAACAAATCATCCTTTACTAATCGCTCACTAATAACAATAGCATCTTCAAAATTATAACCTCGCCATGGCATAAATGCTACCGTAACGTTTTGACCCAATGCTAATTCTCCATTTTGGCTCGAAGCCCCATCTACAACCACCTCTCCCTCCTTTACTTTATCTCCCTCCTTTACTAGAGGACGTTGATTATGACAGGTATTTTGATTAGAACGAGCATATTTTTTTAATTTTATTTCTATATGATTATCACCTTTTACTAATCGAAGCGCATCTGGAACTTCTTCTGTTTTTAAAATGATTTTTTCCGCATCCACCCAGACCACTTCCCCATTTACAGGAGCAACAATACATGCCCTGGAATCCTTTGCTACTACTTTCTCAAGACCTGTTCCAACCAATGGGGCAGTCGGCCTCAACAATGGTACCGATTGCCTTTGCATATTTGAACCCATTAAGGCTCGATTTGCATCATCATGTTCAAGAAATGGAATTAATGCAGCGGCAACACTCAGTATTTGGTTTGGAGAAACATCCATATAATCAACTTCATGAGGGTTTACAACTGGAAAGTCACCCTTAATTCTTCCCCGTAGCGTTGTATCAACAAGATTCCCCTTCTTATCCAATTTTGCATTAGATTGCGCAATCAATGCCCTATCTTCATCATCAGCAGAGAGATATTCGATCTCTCCCGTTGCTAAAGATGTTTTATTCATTTTCTTTACTTTTCGATAGGGTGCCTCTATAAATCCATGTTTATTAATCTTCGCCATTAATGCCAAGGATGAAATCAACCCAATATTCGGACCTTCAGGTGTCTCAATTGGACAAAGTCTCCCATAATGAGTATAGTGGACATCCCGAACCTCAAAACCTGCACGCTCTCGCGTTAACCCTCCAGGGCCTAAAGCTGAGATTCTACGTTTATGAGTAATTTCTGCAAGTGGATTGGTTTGATCACCAAACTGACTCAACTGACTTGTTCCAAAAAAAGTATTAATTACAGTGGTAACAACTCGCGAATTGATCAAATCCTGCGGAGTAATAGATTCAGATTCGCGCAAATTCATACGTTCATAAATCGTACGCAGCATACGGCTAAGGGCAATATTAAATTGGTCACGTAACTGTTCTCCAACTGTACGGACACGGCGATTCCCTAAATGATCAATATCATCTGTTCCCTGCTCTCCTTTTCTCATTTCAATAAGAAAATGAATGACTTTGAGAATATCATCTATTGTTAGAACGGTATCTTCAACTTCTATATCCAAATCGAATTGCTGATTCAATCGATATCTCCCTACTTGCCCTAAATCATATTTCTTGGGGCTAAAAAACATTCTCTCAATAAATTTTTGAGCCGTTTCTAAATTTGGCGGCTCGCTGGATCGAATTAATTGATAAACGATTTCCAAAGCTTCTTCCGTGTTGTTAGAGGGATCCTTTACAATTGTATTTAGAAGTAATTGTGCATCAAAATCTTTATTACCGTCAACAATTTCGACTGAAGATATATCTGCATCTTTAAGCTCATCCAATAAATCAGAAGTTAGCTCTGTATTACTTTCACATAGGATCTCTCCTGTCTTTTCATTTACTATATCATCAACAACTGTTGAACCGATATGCTCTTCAGGTTTCCCATGTTTCAAGTCCAGTGAAATAATGCACTTGAATGCTTTAAATATATCTGAATTTGAAGAGAACCCAAGGCATCTTAACAACATTGTAGCCGGGAATTTTCTTCTTCGATCAATAATTACAAACAAACAGTCATTTATGTCTGTGGTAAAGTCTACCCATGAACCACGGATTGGTATAATTCTTGCCTGAAAAAGTCTTGTTCCATTTGGGTGTGTTGATTCATCAAAAAATACGCCCGGAGATCGATGCAATTGAGATACAACAACTCTTTCAGCCCCATTAATAATAAACGTACCCTTTTCAGTCATATAAGGTATATGACCAAAGTATACATCTTCCTCTATAGATTGAACATATTTACTTCGATTTTCTTCATCAGTTATATGAAGAATTAATCTAACTTTCAACGGTGCTGAATAAGTGACTCCCCGATCAATACACTCCTCTGGGCTATATTTAGGAGCAGCTAGGTAATAACTTTTATATTCAAGAATATAATTTCTGTGGGCATCCTCCAAAGGAAAAACACTTTTAAAAACACCTTCCAAACCTATTGACCTCCTTTCTTCTTCAGAATTTTCTTCCTGCAAAAATTTCTGATAAGATTCTTTCTGTAAATCCAGAAGATCAGGAAGATTTACAAAAAATGGAATTTTTTGGAAGGATATCCGGTCATCATACATAGAGTCATTGGCTTTCAAGGAAGCCTCCTTTTATTGGAATTAGTTAAATGAATGTAATTAATATCAGAAACGTTCTTATTTTAATTCCACCGTGGCACCAGCTTCTTCTAATTGAGTTTTTATTTCATCTGCTTCTGCTTGACTCACTCCTTCTTTTACTGCCTTAGGAGCATTATCTACTAATTCCTTAGCCTCCTTAAGACCCAAACTTGTAATTCCCCGAACAGCTTTTATTACATTGATTTTTTGTTGTCCTATCTCTGATAATACAACATCAAATTCGGTCTTTTCTTCTGAAGCAGCGTTGTCGCCAGCAGGTGCAGCGACAGCTGCTACTGGTGCTGCAGCAGTAACACCAAACTTCTCTTCAATATCCTTGATTAATTCGGAAATCTCAACCATATTCGATTCTTCAAGGTAAGATAAAACATCTTCTCTTTTTACAGCCATTAGATTTACTCCTTTACGAATTTATTTAATTGTTTTTTAAATCTTTTACATTTGTTAATAAATGCACCATATTTGACATAGATGCATTTAAAGTTCTTACCACACCACTTAGAGGACTTTGAATGGTTCCAACAAAATGCGAAAGCAACTCTTCTCTGGATGGAAGCGAAGCGATACTATCAAAACTGTCATTTTGTAGCACTTTCCCCTCAAATAAAATACCTTTCACTTCAGGCTTATCATGTTCTTTTGCAAACTTTTTAATAACTTTTGCGGGCTTTGTAGGCTCATCATAAGATATAGCAAGTGCTGTTGGCCCCGAAAGGAAATCTTCCAATCCCTTGATTTTATTATTTTCTGCAGCTAGCTTAATTAACGTATTTTTAGCGACATGGAATTCTAATTTTTCTTCAAAAAATATTTTTCTTAGCTCAGTAACACTGCTTACATCTAATCCCAAATAATCAGTGAAATATATTGCCCTAGCTTTTTCGAGTTTTTCTGTCAGCGCTACAACTTGTTCTCTATTAAATGTACTTGGCATGATTTACCTTATATTTGAATAATCAATTTTAACTCCCGGTCCCATGGTGGACGAAAGAGTCATTTTTTTTAAGTATTGTCCTTTAACTGAGGATGGTTTTGCTTTCATTATTGTAGAATAAATTGTTCTTACATTTTCAACCAATGCTTCTGATTCAAAAGAAACTTTTCCACATGGAACATGGATAATTCCTGTTTTATCGACTCGTAATTCAACCTTACCTGCTTTAAGCTCTTTAATAGCCTTACCTAGTTCATTCGTGACCGTACCACTTTTTGGGTTCGGCATTAATCCTTTAGGGCCCAAAATTTTGCCTAATTTGCCTAATTCCCCCATCATATCTGGAGTAGCTACTATTTTATCAACATCTGTCCAGCCAGTTTTAATTTTTTCAATATACTCACTATGACCCACAAAATCTGCCCCAGCATCCTCAGCTTCCTTAAATTTTGAATCATTTGTTATCACTAGAATGATTACGGTTTTTCCTGTTCCATTAGGTAGTCCTGTAGTAACCCTAATATTTTGATCTGCATGGCGAGGATCAACCCCCAGATTTATTGACACATCCACCGTTTCATCAAACTTTGCGTATGAAACTTTTTTAACAATGTCTACTGCCTTTTTGAGCGGATAAACCATCATTCTATCTATCTGTTCTGTTGCTGTCTTTTTAAACTTTGATATTTTCATCATTCATCCTATTAAACTCGATTATTCTGATACTGTGATTCCCATACTTACAGCCGTTCCACGTATCATCATTACAGCGGACTCCAGTGTATTCGCATTTAAATCTTTCATTTTTAATTCTGCAATTTCTTCCAAATCTTTAACCGACACCATCCCAACTTTTTCCTTATTTGGCTCTCCAGAACCTTTTTTTAGGTTCGCAGCTTTTTTAAGTAACGTTGATGCGGGTGGAGTTTTAGTAATAAAAGTAAAACTTCTATCAGCATATACTGTAATTTCCACTGGGATTATCATACCCGGCTGATCCTGAGTTGCCGCATTAAATGATTTACAAAAATCCATGATATTAACACCCTGCTGGCCTAACGCAGGGCCAACAGGAGGAGCAGGATTTGCCTGACCCGCAGGTATTTGTAACTTTATAAATCCTATTGTCTTTTTTGCCATAAAATTTCTCTATTTTTCAAGTTCTACCTGTAAATAATCCAGCTCAACGGGAGTTGGCCTTCCGAAAATACTCACGGAGACCTTCAATTTTTGTTTTTCATCATTAATTTCATTTATGAATCCTGAAAAATCCATGAACGGTCCATCAATAACATGGATAGAATCTCCAACTTTGAAAGGATATTGAAAATTTTCTTGCACTTCTCCTTTTTTAACTGCTCCTACAATTCGATCGATCTCCTCAGGACGTACGACCTGAGGCTCTCCCTTTGGACCAACAAAACTGAGAACATGATTAACATTCTCAATAAGATATCGAGTAGTATTATTCAAATTCATTTTGATTAAAATATATCCCGGGAAGAAAACACGTGTTTTTACTTTCTTTTTTCCATCTTTCATCTCTACAATTTTTTCAGTAGGCACAAATAACTCCTGAATATCATCCTGCAGGCCATTATCCTCAATTTCCCAATTTATTTCTTCCTGGATTTTTTGTTCTTTTCCAGAAATAACTCTAATAGAATACCAATTCATTTTATAAAATAAAATTCATTAATTTATTCAATATTAAATCAACAACAAACAAAAATGCAGCAACTAAAATTGATAATGACAAAACTATATAAGTTGCTCCCCTTAATTCATCCCAAGTGGGCCAAGAAACCTTACCCATTTCTATCTGAACTTCCGTAGAAAATTTTTTAATTTTTTTTATCATTTCTCAAATGCAGGAGAGGCAGGGATCGAACCCGCAACCCCCGGTTTTGGAGACCGGTGCTCTACCAATTGAGCTACTCTCCTAATAATTATTTTGTTTCTTTAAACATGACATGCTTACGAATAACAGGGTCATATTTTTTGTATTCTACTCTTTCAGGATGTAAACGCTTGCTTTTAGTTATAGTATACCTATAACCGGTTCCAGCAGAGCTTTCAATCTGTATAATACTTCTTTTACTATTTCCAGCCATATTTATTCACTTATACTGGTTACAACGCCTGCACCTACCGTATGACCCCCTTCACGAATTGCAAAACGCAACTCCTTATCCATCGCTATCGGTGTGATCAACTCTACATC
>Ga0187833_10001254_pt1 | contig 29143 bp, 27 predicted proteins | sample ETNtaG_37_FD_167968 | JGI IMG/M metagenome (GOLD analysis project Ga0187833, IMG submission 167968) | Marine microbial and viral communities from oxygen minimum zone, Eastern Pacific Ocean - ETNP2014_SV_400_PacBio MetaG (Illumina Assembly) | ecosystem: Environmental > Aquatic > Marine > Hypoxic...
TTACCCTGCTGGATGTCGATGCGGTAGGTGCGCATGCAACCCACTGTTGCCAGGACCAGGGTTACGCTGAGTAACAGGGTGATGGAGGCTTTCACTTTGGACACGCAATCCGTTCAGGTGTAGGGGGAGGTGATAATAAACGACCGGGGTTGGGTGTGTCGGTTCAAGCTGGCACCAGCACTTTTTGCATGGCTATCTCGTCACAGTGGTCGAATCTGGGGCAAGTCACGCATACGCTGAAGACCTTCTCCGGCAGGCTTTCCATGGCCACGATCCGGAATCCCAGCTTATGGAAGAACCCCGGCACATATGTCAGCGCCATTAACCGCTGAAGTCCGAGCCCGTGTGCTTCGTTCTGGAGATATTCCACCATGGCCCGGCCATAGCCGGTGCCAAGCGTAGTCGGGTGCACGGCCAGGCTACGGACCTCACCGAGTTCTTCGGTGAAGACTTCCAATGAGCCGCAACCGCGGACTTTGCCAAGGTGCTCGGCTACTACGAAGCCGTGCAGGTGCGCACAAATCTCGTCGGTCGAACGCGGCAACAAGCGACCCTTGATTGCGTAATCACGCAGCAATTCGAAGATGGTCGGGACGTCGGCAGTGGTGGCCGCGCGCACCTGAGCGCTCATGAGTTCGCCCGCTTGAGCATGTCGTCCGCGTGAGCCCGGGTCTTGGCAGTGATCTCCACCCCGCCCAGCATGCGCGCAATCTCTCCCGGGCGCTCCTTTGCGCCCAGTGCCTCGACTTGCACTTCGGTCACGGTGCCTGCGAGCCGTGTTACCTTGAGGTGGGCATCGCCCTGTACGGCCACCTGCGGTAAGTGGGTAATACACAACACTTGGCGGGTCCCACCCAGCTCACGCAATTTGCTACCGACGATTTCTGCTACCCGTCCGCCGATGCCCACATCGACCTCGTCATACACGCAACTCGGCACTGGATGATCTGTCTGTGCGGTGGCGAGCTGCACGGCCAGGCTGATGCGCGAGAGCTCACCGCCTGAGGCAGCGCGTTCGAGCGATGCCTCGTCCATGTCGGCGGCGGTGCGGATACGGAACTGCACAACTTCTGCTCCGTGGCGGGCGCGGTTGCCACCAGCGGCAGGTGCCAAGGCCACGTGAAATATCGCGCCTGCAAGGCCCAGTGCCGGCAATTGCCCGTTTACGGCAGTCACAAGTTTGGGTGCGGCCTGTTGCCGTGCCTGAGTGATACGTTCGGCGAGGGTGTCGTAGTCCTTTTCCAATTGCTCAATACGGGTCGCCAAGGCGGCGCTTTGCTCATCGCCCCCTGCTATTGCCGCGAGATCACCCTGCAGCCGCACCAGCAGGTCGCGGAGCTCGACCGGTGTCACCCGGTACTTGCGCGCTGCGTCGTGCAGTGCGCCGAGGCGCCGGTCTTGGCGTTCAAACTCGGCAGGGTCAAGCTCGTAGTCGGCCTGCCAGCGCCTGAGGTCTGTCACCGTCTCGGCTAATTGAACGGCGATCTGCTCGAGTTGTTCCCGGGCGCCATGCAGACGTGGGTCAAAAGTGGCCAATCCACCAAGGCGTACTCCGGCGTGGGCGAGGATTGTCGCGACCGCCGACTCCTCGGCCTCTTCAAGTTCCTGCAGGGTTTGCCAGGCGCCCTCGGCAAGTTCGCGGGTGTGTGCCAACCGGCCGTGGCTTTCACTGAGCGCGGCCAGTTCGTCGGGATCCGGCGCGAGGCGTGTGAGCTCGTCTACCTGATGGCGCAGGAAGTCCTCACGTTCGCGCAGCTCGGCAGCACGCGAGCGCAGCTTCTCGAGCGCACTCGCTGCCTCAGCCAGTTGCGTGTGGATGCCACTGAGGGTTGCCACCTCCGCCGAGATACCGGCATAGGCATCGAGGATTACCCGCTGGTTCTCTTTTTTCAGCAGCAGGTGGTGGTCTTGCTGGCCGTGAATATCCACCAGGCGCTCGCCGATCTCACGCAGTGACTGAATCGGTACTGGGCGGCCGTTGATAAAGCCACGCGAGGGCTTATCTCGATAGATCAGCCGGCGCAGGGTACAGTCGCTCTCGTCCCCGGTAAGTTCCTGTTCGGTCAGCCATTGTCGAGTGGCGGGGTTGATGGCGAGGTCGAAGCCGGCCTGGATCTCGCACTGCTCGCAGCCAGGGCGGATAAGGTCGCTCGATGCGCGATCACCCAGCAGCAGCGCCAGCGCATCGACGATGATCGACTTGCCAGCGCCGGTTTCGCCGGTGACCACGGTCAATCCCCGGTCGAATGTCATCCCGACCTGTCTGACCACGACGAAGTTGTGCACTTCAAGCCAGTTGATCATTGGCGCAGGGGCTCAACCCCAGCCAAGCTTGGAGTGCAGGGCGTTGTAGTGGCTATGGCTGTTAATACGAATCATCCGGGTGACGGTGCTGGCTCTGCTGATGTGTAGGACCTCGTTGCCGCCGACCGAAAACTGGTGGAGTCCGTCGATGAAGATATTACCGTCTTCACCGGCAAGGTCGAGCAATTCGATCTCTACCGTGCTGCTCGCGTCGAGCACGATGGGTCGTTGACCTAGTGTGTGCGGGCAGATCGGTGCAAATAGCATGGCCGGCAGCAAGGGGTGCAATATGGGCCCGCCCGCGGAGAGTGCATAGGCAGTGGAACCGGTAGGCGTGGACAGAATTACGCCGTCGCCGCGGGTGCGACCGACAGCCTCACCGTTGACCCGGGTATCGAACTCGATCATGCGTCCGGTTGCACCTTTCGCCAGTACGATATCGTTCAGGGCGATGCTATCGAGTAGCGTGTCGCCATGGCGCGTGATAGTGGCGTGCAACATCATGCGCTCTTCTATCTGGCAGTCGCCACGCAATATCTCGTCCAAGTCCTCCAGCATGCGCCCGGCCGGTATGTCAGTGAGAAAGCCCAGCCGGCCGAGGTTAATTCCGATCATCGGCAACTCGTGGTGGGCGAGTGAACGGGCCACGTGCAGCATGGTGCCGTCACCACCTACCACCACACCGAGGTCGATGGTCTCGCGCAGCGGACGCCCGGAATCCTCGATTCGCAGTCCCTTGATAGTTTCAGCGGTGGTATCCCCTAGGTACACCGCCAAGCCCCTCTGCTCGAGGTGCGCCCGCACGGCGGTGAGGGTGACCCTCACCTCGGAGTCCTGATAGCGGCCAAATAAGCCCGCTGATTTGAAGATCATGATGATTTTCCCGTCATGGTCGTGACCGGCCGTCGTGCCCCCCCGGTATGGCGATTGCGTCCGCTTCGAGCGGTGGTATGATTATCCGGCAGCCCACGGGCAGTGTATCAGGACCGATTGTACCGACAAGTAAACCCGTCAAAATACCTGACTGGTACGATGATGAATATTCAGGGCATTCAACTCAACGAGCGGGCCGAGACCCTATTGCGGCTGCTGGTCCGCCGTTATGTCAGCGACGGCGAGCCGGTTGGGTCGCGCACCCTGTCTCGCGAATCAGGCATGGACCTTAGTGCCGCGACCATCCGTAACGTGATGTCCGACCTCGAGGATTTAGGGTTGATCCACTCGCCGCATACTTCGGCCGGGCGTGTGCCCACACAACTGGGCTACCGCGTGTTCGTCAACACGCTACTCAAGATGCGGCCGCCCGACGATGAAAGCGTCCGTGAGATCAGTGAGAGTTTGGGCTCGATGAAGGATCCTGACGAACTCATCGGGGCTGCCTCGGACCTGCTGTCGGACATCACCCGTTTTGCTGGGGTCGTGCTCTTGCCTGGTGCCGATCATGCCATGTTGCGCCAGATCGAATTCCTACAACTGGCCGAGGACCGGATTCTTGCGATCCTCGTGACCGAGGACGGACGAGTTCAGAACCGGGTCCTGTTTATGGGCCACAAATACTCTCCCGGCGAACTGGTTGAGGCAGCTAATTTCTTCAATGCCCAGTTCGCTGGGCGCTCTCTGAACGATGTGCGTCACACCCTGTTGCTGGAGATGCACCGTGACAGTGATGCCATGAACCGGATCATGCGCACTGCAGTGGAGATGGCGGGTCAACTGCTGGGTGAGGAGCAGGCAGAAGTGGGCGTAGTCGTCAGCGGTGAGACCAATCTGTTGAGTATTCCTGATTTTGATCAACTGGAGAAACTGCGTGGTATTTTTGACGCCTTCAAGACCAAGCAGGACCTGCTGCAACTGCTGGATAAGAGTATGCGCGCCAGTGGCGTGAGCATCTTCATCGGCGAGGAGTCGGGTTACAGCGCCCTGACCGAGTGCAGTATCGTAACTGCACCCTACGAGGCGGACGGGCGCTGTATCGGTGTGCTGGGAGTGGTTGGGCCCACGCGCATGTCCTATGAAGAGGTCATTCCAGTGGTGGACATCACCGCCCGGGTTCTCGGCAACGCTCTCAAAGCGATGCACTGAATGAGTTCGGCTCGCTGCTGGTCGCTGCGCGGGTTGAAATCCCTGCCATAAACCCCATTTCTATCTCGTTTTCCGTGTATTGCCGGTATGGCGCCCTCAGCAGAGGAGAATTTGCTTCGTTATGACTTCAACCGATCAAACTACCGCCAAGGACAAGAGCCGCCCGATTGATACAGCCGACACCCCGAGCGGTGCTGGCGCAGCTGGGGAGCAGGTGTCAGAGGCACCGGGTGAGACCCAATTGAGCGCCAGCGAGGCCGCTGCTGGAGAAGGCAGCGTGGATTCGGCTGCAGCCCCCGAGCCGCTTGGCGAACTCGAGACCCTGCGCCAACAGGTCGAGGAGATGCGGGATGGTTTTCTGCGGGCCCGGGCCGAGGCCGACAACATCCGCAAGCGTGCACAGGGCGAGGTGGCCAGCGCCCGCAAGTTCGCCCTGGAGAGTTTTGCGACCGAGTTGCTGAACGTGCGCGACAGTCTGGATCTCGCCCGGGCGGTGAATCTTGAAGGAGCGGCCGAGGACCTTGTTACGCGGATTGTCGAGGGGCTCGACCTGACTCTCAAGCAGTTCGATACGGTATTTGAGAAGTTCACCATCTTCGAAGTTGATCCGCAGCCTGGCGACAAGCTGGATCCTGAGTCGCACCAGGCTATGAGTTTGGAGGAATCGGCGGATATCGCCCCCAACCATATTTGCCGGGTGGTGCAGAAGGGCTACCGCCTGCACGACCGGTTGCTGCGTCCAGCCATGGTGATCGTGGCAAAAACCCCAGCCAGCGGTTGAAACTGGCCCCGCTGAACCCCAATTTCTCTGCAGTAGCGAAATAATTCAGTAGAGCGTTCCTGAGGACACTAGTATGGCAAGCATCATAGGCATAGATCTTGGCACCACCAACTCCTGCGTCGCAATTATGGAAGGTGGCAAGCCCAAGGTATTGGAAAATAGTGAAGGCGACCGGACTACGCCCTCGGTAGTGGCATTTACCGAGGACGGTGAGGTGCTGGTGGGCCAGTCGGCTAAGCGCCAGGCAGTAACCAACCCCCACCACACCGTATTTGCATCCAAGCGCTTGATTGGCCGCAAGTTCCAGGAGGATGTGGTCCAGCGTGACATCGATCTGATGCCTTACAAGATCGTCAAAGCCAAGAACGGTGACGCCTGGGTGGAAATTGGCGACAAGCAGATGGCGCCGCCGGAGGTCTCCGCGCGGGTACTGCAGAAGATGAAAAAAACCGCGGAAGATTACCTCGGCAGCGAGGTCACTGAGGCGGTGATTACGGTACCGGCCTACTTCAATGATTCACAACGACAGGCTACCAAAGACGCCGGCCGTATCGCCGGACTCGAGGTCAAGCGCATCATCAATGAGCCCACCGCAGCGGCGCTCGCCTATGGCCTCGAAAAAAAGCACGGCGACCGTAAAATCGCGGTATATGACCTCGGTGGCGGCACTTTCGACATCTCTATCATCGAGATCGCCGACGTTGATGGTGAGCACCAGTTCGAGGTGCTCTCGACCAATGGCGATACCTTCCTCGGGGGTGAGGACTTCGATCGGCGCTTGATCGATTACCTTGCTGACGAATTCAAGAAGGACCAGGGCATGGACCTGCGAGGGGATCCGCTCGCCATGCAGCGCCTGAAAGAAGGAGCCGAGAAGGCCAAGATTGAGTTGTCCTCGAGTACCCAGACTGAGATCAATCTGCCATATATCACCGCAGACCAGAGTGGGCCAAAGCATCTCAGCATGAAGCTGTCTCGGGCCAAACTCGAGTCAATGGTTGACGAACTCATTGCCCGGTCAATCGAGCCGTGCCGGATCGCACTAAAAGACGCAGGTCTTAAGGCTGCCGACATCGACGACGTGCTGTTGGTGGGCGGCCAGACCCGGATGCCCAAGGTGCAGGAGGCGGTCAAGGACTTCTTTGGCCGTGAGCTTCGCCGTGACATCAACCCCGACGAGGCGGTTGCAGTCGGTGCTGCCATTCAGGGCGGTGTGCTCGGTGGTGAGGTCAAGGACGTGCTACTGCTCGACGTCACCCCATTGTCGCTCGGTATAGAGACTCTTGGCGGGGTGTTGACCAAGCTGATCGAAAAAAACACGACCATCCCGACCAAGGCCAACCAGGTTTTTTCCACCGCCGATGATAATCAGACTGCGGTGACCGTGCACGTACTGCAGGGCGAGCGGGAAATGGCCCAGCACAATAAATCGCTCGGCCGTTTTGATCTGGCTAACATTCCACCGGCGCCACGCGGGGTACCGCAGATTGAGGTCACTTTCGATATCGACGCCAACGGTATCTTGCACGTCTCGGCCAAGGATAAGGCCACCGGCAAGGAAAATAAGATTGTCATCAAGGCGGGTTCGGGTCTGTCGGATGACGAAATCGAGCGCATGGTTGAGGACGCCGAAACGCATGCCGAAGAAGATCGTAAGGCGCGTGAATTGATCGATGCCCGCAACCACGCTGAAGCTATGGTGCATACTGTGCGAAAGACCCTGACCGAGGCCGAGGACAAGGTCGAGGCGGAAGAGAAAGAGCGCATCGAAAGCGCTATTTCTGAACTTGAGGAAGCGGTCAAAGGTGACGACGCGGAGGAGATCACCGGCAAGACCAATGCCCTGATGGAGGCGAGCCACAAACTGGCTGAGCGCATGTACCAGGAGCAAGCTGATACGGCTACCGCCGGCGATGACAGCGGTTCTGCCGAAGGCACTGTGGACGGTGCCAGTGGGGGGGACGACGTGGTGGATGCAGAATTTGAAGAGGTAAAGGACAACAAAGACACCTAGGCTGCTGAAAACCAGGCATTCCGGCAACGGGGTGGCCGGAGGAAAAAGGCGGAGCGCAAAGCCGGTCGTACGATACCGGCTTTTTGTGTGTCGTGAGAGGTAACTGAAAGATTTAAACGAGCGATGGAAAAACGGGATTATTACGAGGTGCTGGGGGCAAGCCGCAATGCTTCCGAGGCAGAGTTGAAAAAGGCGTACCGGCGCCTTGCTATGAAGTATCACCCGGACCGTAATCCTGATGATGAGGCGGCGGAGAAACACTTCAAAGAGGCCAAAGAGGCCTACGAGGTGTTGGCTGATGCCCAGAAGCGCTCAGCCTACGACCAGTTTGGGCATGCGGGCGTAGATCCCGCTGCGGGCATGGGTGGCACCGGCGCGGCGGGTTTCGGCGACATTTTCGGCGACATTTTCGGCGATATCTTTGGTGGTGGTGCTGGTGGACGCCGGCGGGGGCCAGGCCGAGGTTCGGATCTGCGCTACACCTTGGAGTTGTCACTGGAAGACGCGGTGCGCGGGACCGAAACCAGGATTCGCGTGCCCAGCCATGTGCGCTGTGACACCTGTAGCGGCTCTGGAGCCAAGCCTGGCACCTCGCCGAATACCTGCGGTACCTGCGACGGTCGGGGTCAGGTGCGCATGCAGCAGGGCTTTTTCTCCATCCAGCAGACTTGCCCCGATTGCCAGGGCCGGGGTAGCGTGATTGGCTCCCCCTGCGTTGACTGCAGTGGCCAGGGGCGAGTGCGCAAGACCAAGACCCTGCAGGTCAAGGTGCCGGCTGGAGTCGATGAGGGCGACCAGATTCGCCTCGCCGGTGAGGGTGAGGCCGCTGCCGGCGCTGCTGGCGACCTCTATGTGCAGATCCACATCAAGCCGCACGAGATATTCTCTCGCGACGGTGACAATCTCTACTGCGAAACGCCAGTGAGTATGGCCATGGCAGCACTGGGCGGTGAGATCGATATTCCGACGCTGGATGGGCGTGCGCATCTCAAGATTCCGCCGGAGAGTCAGTCGGAACGGGTGTTCCGACTGCGTGGCAAGGGCGTGCGCAACGTGCGCTCGAACGCTGTCGGCGATCTCTATTGCAAGATCAAACTGGAAACCCCGGTCAACCTCAACCGCAAGCAGAAGGACCTGCTCAGGGACTTCGACCGTTTGCTCAAAGAAGGCGGCGAACGACATTGTCCGCGGGAAAATTCCTGGACCAACCGGCTTAAAATTTTCTTCAACGATATCGTCTCCTAAGTGCACCCGGAACCAGCAGGTTCTTGTACGCTCATACCGGGAAAGATCTCCTCTCCAACAGCCTGGCCGGAATTCGTTTATCCTTGCCGCCCGGTGAGCCATCGACCCTACCGCACCTGAGACCCTTACCTTGATTACCGTCACCGAAACTCCACTGGCTGGTGTGGTGATCGTCGAGCCGCGCGTGTTCGAGGACCAGCGCGGTTTTTTCATGGAGTCGTTCAACGCCGACGATTTTGCACAGGCTGGATTACCCACTGTGTTCGTGCAGGATAATCACTCGCGCTCCAGCCGCGGCGTATTGCGCGGTCTGCACTACCAGTACCCTGGCTGGCAGGGCAAACTGGTGCGGGTGCTGGCTGGCGAGATCTTCGATGTGGTAGTGGATATCCACCAGCAGTCGGCAACTTTTGGCCAGTGGTTTGGTATTACGCTCTCAGCCGTGAACCACAAGCAACTTTACGTGCCGCCGGGCTACGCCCACGGCTTTTGCGTCTTGAGCGAGGTTTCCGAGATGGCTTATAAGTGCACGGCCCTGTACCAGCCGGCCGCTGACGCGTGCGTGCTGTGGAACGACCCGCAGATCGGCATCGACTGGCCGATCGCCGACCCGATACTCTCTGCCAAGGACACCGCCGCACCGCGGCTTGCCGAACTGCCGGAGTTTACGGTCTGAGAGTTGGCTTGATGAAGATTCTAGTTTTTGGCCGCGTGGGGCAGGTGGGTTCGGCGCTGGCCGAATTACTGGCGGGGCGCTACCCGGTACAGTTTCTCGACCAACCCGAGATCGATCTTGCAGAACCCGCCAGCGCAGTTGCCCAAGTGCGTAGCCAGCAGCCGGACGTTGTCATCAATGCAGCGGCCTATACCGCGGTGGACAAGGCACAGGCCGAGCCGGAACTCGCACACGCGATCAATGCCCAGGCACCGGCGGCGATGGCCGCGGCCTGCGCCGAGATCGATGCAACAATCATCCACTACTCCACCGACTATGTATTTGACGGCGGTGCCACGGAGCCGTACACGGAAGAGGCACCAGTTGCGCCGCAGAGCGTTTACGGAATGAGCAAACTCGCCGGGGAGCAGGCTGTGCAGGCGGCCAGCGACCGCCACATTATCCTGCGCACGGCCTGGTTGTACTCGCACCTAGGTCAGAACTTCGTCAAGACCATGCTGCGCCTGGCGGCTGCCGGCAAGCCCCTCCGGGTAGTGGCGGACCAGGTTGGTTCACCTACCTATGCCTGGGATCTTGCCCAGGCCACCGTAGGAATCGTTGATGCGCTGGCCGCTGGCCGCGAGGATGGTTTCGGTATCTTTCACGCAACCAACAGTGGCATGACCAGCTGGCACGGGTTTGCTGCAAAGCTCTTTGAACTCACGGGGCATGACGATATCGCAGTGGTGCCGATCACTACTGCCGAGTATCCCACCCCTGCGCCACGACCGGCCTACTCAGTGCTGTCCTGCGCGCGCCTCAAACAGGGCTATGGCATTGAATTGCCCGACTGGCGGGAGGCGCTGACCCGCTGCCTGGCGCGGCTGTGATGGTTGCCCGGGTGGCACTCACATCGTGAGACTGCTGGCGCTCGATACAGCAACCGAGGGTTGTTCGGCCGCCTGCCTGGCTGGCGAGTCGCTCGTAGAGCGCTACCAGATAGAGCCCCAGGGGCATTCGCGGCTGCTGTTGACCATGGTCGAGTCGGTGCTGGCCGAGACCGCTTCACAGCGCGCAGACCTGGATGCAGTTGCTTTCGATGCAGGCCCTGGTTCCTTCACCGGTATCCGCATCGGTGCGGGCGTAGCCCAGGGCATAGCTCTGGGGCTCGAACTGCCGCTGGTTGGCGTGTCGTCCCTGATGGCGCTGGCAGAGGGTGTTGTGGATACGGTGGATACTGTTGCCGCCGTTTGTGCCGCGATCGACGCACGCATGGGCCAGGTGTACTGGGCTCGACTGGCGCGCGACCCGAACGAAGCGGCACTATGGCGCTGGTGCGAGTTGCCCCGGGTGAGTGGACCCGAGGCTGTGCCGGTCCTGGCGGTGGGTGAGATCGGAGTCGGCAGCGGCTGGGACCGCTACGCCGAGGTACTCGCCGGCGGGGTCGCGGCGCAGTGGCTTCCAGAGTGTTTCCCCCGGGCCCGCCAGGTGGCCGTGATCGCTCGGCGTTTGCTGGACTCGGGCACTACCGGCGCGTGGCAGGCCGCTATGCCCGTCTATGTGCGTGACCAGGTGACCGGCTGAAAGAGCCGCATCGCCTTAGATGTGGCCCCGGGCAATCATACGGGTGCCTGGGTTCAGGTGCGGTCGCCGCTCATGGGGGCGGGCACAGCCCGGCACGGGATAAGCAGATCGCGCCCGACGGATTGGCTCCGCAAGCAGCTATATGAGTGCTATGGAAGTTCCACAGGCCGATGTAATGACCACTGAGTTTGCTTGAGGTGCCGGCCACCGTGATAGTTATGGGTTTCCTATCCTCAGCAGCGGTATCGAGGGTTGCCGTGGCCGTCGCCCCGGAACCGCCGCCGCCCGAGAACGTCACTGTGGGAGCGGTCACATAGCCGGAGCCGGGGTCAGTAACAATAACAGCGGTTACCGTGCCTCCTGCTGCATCTTCTTCTGGTCCGAAGAGGGTTGCTGTGGCCGTCGCCCCGGAACCACCACCGCCTGACAACATCACTTGGGGCGCGGTCACATAGCCAGACCCGGGGTCAGTAACAACAAAGCCAACCACCTCGCCAGCTGCATCGATTACAGCTGTGGCTTTGGCCCCTTTGCCGCCATGGCCCGTGGATAGGAGTTCAACAGTAGGTGCTGAGGTATAACCGCTGCCGGCGTTATCCACGGTGACCGACGCCACCCCACCAGCACCTGCTGTGGCCGCATCTTCTGTGTCCCCGCCGATTACAGCGTACCCTGCGGCTCCGCTGCCGCCAGAGCCCGTAGACCGAAAGTGAACAGTAGGTGCTGAGGTATAACCGCTGCCGCCGAGAAGTACCTCAACCGACTCCACCCCACCGGTCATTAGAGGGGAGTCGAGCGATAAATTGAGCGTGCCCCGGTTGCTGTTTTCCTGGTCGGCCGTCAGCGGGTTATCGCCGGTGGTCTTTTCCGGAGCCTGCACCGCGGTACCGCTCAGCGTGCTGCTAGAGACGGAAGTGTGACCACCCACTGTCATGGTGCCGGTGACGTCACCGCCACCGTCAGACAATGTCATGCTCACCGGGTCACTACCACCGCTGAAACACTTGCCGTAAATCGTACCCGACCAATGTCCAGATACGTTGAAGACCTGATTGTAGACACCGCCAGTGCTTTCGCTGCCACAAGCCGCCAGGAGGCAGGCGGCGAAAACAAGCATGGTAGCGTAGACTGGTTGGCGTGCTGTCATAATCCTGGTAGGTAAGCCGTATTCGTGGTTGCTGTGGTGCCTTACCTCATAGTGGGGCGCGGGGTAGTCTGCTGACGCCAGGATTGGACACCCGCAGCCCGCTGGGGAGCCATTCCGCGCAGCAGCGCCGTGTCCGCCACGATATTGTTACACATGCCACTGCTACTGTCACCGCCGCAGGCGGCCATGATGACGACAATCACAGCAAGTGTGATGGCGCAAAGTGGCTGGTCTGCAGTCATGATCCTGGTAGCTAGGTCATAGCGGTTGTTACAGTACCTTACCGCATAATCGAGCCTGGGGCCTTATATCCTCACCAACACAGATGAGTGGTATTTTCTGGCTTGCGCCTCCTTGGTGGTGCGACTCAACCACGTCGGGTGATGATCCCACTCAGGAGCAGAGTTTTTGTCTGAGGATCTCGTTGACCGCCCGGGGGTTAGCCTTGCCAGAGGTTGCCTTCATCACCTGCCCAACCAAAAAGCTCAGCACTTTCTCTTCACCAGCTCGCACCTGGGCCACCTGCGCAGGAAAGTCTGCGATCACCTCGACCACGGCCTGTTCTATGATCTCGGTGTCGAGAATCTGCTTGAGACCACGGGCCTCGATGATTTCCCCGGCAGTGCCATCACCATGCCACATGGCTTCAAACACCGCCTTAGCCGTCTTGCCCGACACAGTCTGATCCTGGATGCATCTGACCAACTCACCCAGCATGCTGGGTGAGACTTTACTCTCACTTATCGGGGTGTCGGTGCGGTTGAGCCACGACGCCAGCTCACCGGTAACCCAGTTCGCCATCAGGCGGTGGTTACAAGCGTTGGCGGCGAGCGCCTGTTCAAAGTAATCGGCAGTGTCTTTCTCTGCCGTCAACTGGGCGGCGTCCGTTTCGCTCAATTCATACTCAGTGACAAAACGTTGCCGGCGTGTGTCGGGCAACTCGGGCAACGACTCTCGGGCCTGTTCCAGGTCAGCCGCAGTGATTACCAGTGGCGGCAGATCGGGGTCGGGAAAGTAACGGTAGTCGTGGGCCTCTTCCTTGCTTCGCATCGGCCGGGTCTCGTCGGTGGCCGGGTCGTACAGGCGGGTTTCCTGGGCCACCGTGCCGCCGTCCTCCAGCACCTCGATTTGGCGCGCGATCTCGAACTCCAGTGCGCGTTCGACAAAGCGAAAAGAATTGATGTTCTTGAGTTCTGTGCGGATGCCCAGCTGCGTCTGTCCCATGGGCCTTACTGAGATGTTGGCGTCACAGCGGAATGAACCTTCTTCCATGTTGCCGTCGCAGATCTCGAGGTAACGCACCAGCGAGTGCAGTTTCCTGAGGTAGGCGACTGCCTCGGCGGGGGCGCGCATATCGGGCTCCGAGACGATCTCGAGTAGCGGTGTGCCCGCGCGGTTGAGATCTACTCCCGTCATGCCGTGGAAATCCTCGTGCAGCGATTTGCCGGCGTCTTCTTCCAGGTGGGCACGGGTGATGCCGATTCGTTTGCGTCCCTGCGCCGTGTCGATAAAGAGCTCTCCGCCGGCAACGATTGGAATCTCGTACTGGCTGATCTGGTAACCCTTGGGCAGGTCCGGGTAGAAGTAGTTCTTGCGCGCAAAGATCGAGCGGGGGTTGACCCGGGCATCGACCGCGAGACCAAACTTTACCGCCAGCAGTGCTGCCTGCCGATTCATCACCGGCAGCACTCCAGGCAGGGCGATATCCACCGCACATGCTTGGGTATTAGGTGCGGCGCCGTAGGCGGTCGGAGCCCCGGAAAATATCTTGCTGTACGTTTGTAATTGGGCATGCACTTCAAGCCCGATGACGGGTTCCCAGGACATATGCTAGAAACCCTCTGGTAACTGCTGGTGCCAGTTGGTCACCTGCTGGTAGCGATGGGCGGCACCCAGCAGCCGGCCCTCATCCATGAAACGGCCGATAAACTGCAGGCCGATGGGCAGACCACTGTGATCGAAGCCGGCCGGCAGTGACAGCGCTGGCAGCCCGGCGAGATTAACCGTGTTAGTGAAGATGTCATTCAGGTACATGGCCACCGGGTCTTCGGCTTTCTCACCCAGGCCAAAAGCGCTGGTCGGGGCAGTGGGGCCGGCGATGATGTCGCACTGCTTAAAGGCGCGGTCGAAATCCTCAGCGATGATGCGGCGAATCTTCTGGGCCTTGAGGTAGTAGGCGTCGTAGTAGCCAGCCGAAAGTGCGTAGGTACCGATCAGAATACGCCTTTTTACTTCCTCGCCAAAACCCTCGGCCCGGGTCTTTTCGTACAGGGCGAGCAGGTCTTCGCAGTCGGCAGCGCGGTGGCCGTAGCGCACGCCGTCAAAGCGCGCCAGGTTAGAAGAGGCCTCGGCCGGCGCAATGACGTAATAACAGGGGATTCCAGCGGCGCTGTTGGGTAGTTCGACATCGATCAGTTGCGCGCCCATCTGCTCGAAAATGGTCAGTGCATCACGCACCCCCTGCAGCACTTGTCCGTCCACGGACTCGTCGAAGAACTCTCTGGGCAGGCCCAGCTTGAGACCCGTCAGATCCATCTCCAGGGTCGCCTCATAATCGGGTGTCACCTGGGTCATCGAGGTGGAATCGCGTGGGTCGAAACCGGCCATGCTCGCCAGTAGCAGGGCGGCGTCTTCGGCGGACTGGGCCAGCGGCCCAGCCTGATCCAGCGATGAGGCGAATGCGATCATGCCGTAGCGTGAGACCCGGCCGTAACTGGGCTTAAGGCCGGTCAGACCGCAGAACGCTGCCGGCTGGCGGATGGAGCCGCCGGTATCGGTGCCGGTCGCTGCCGGCACCAATCGCGCTGCCACCGCAGCGGCCGAGCCCCCAGAGCTGCCCCCCGGCACCCGTGCCCGGTCCCACGGGTTACGCACCGGTCCAAAAAAAGAGGTCTCGTTGGATGAGCCCATGGCAAACTCGTCCATGTTGGTCTTACCAAGGAGTACCGCGCCGTCCCGGTGCATGTGCTCCACCACTGTGGCATCGTAGGGCGAGATGAAGTTCGAGAGAATTTTCGAGCCGCAACTCGTCAATATACCGCGGGTGCAGAAGATGTCCTTGTGGGCGATCGGTAGCCCGATAAGCGGCGCTTGACTGCCTTGGGCTATGGCCTGGTCGGCTGTGTCGGCGGCTGCTAGCGCACCTTCTGCGTCAACGGTGATAAATGCGTTGAGATCAGTAAAGCGCTCGATCCGCTCAAGAAAGTGCCGGGTCAGTTCGACGCTCGAGATCTCACCCTGGCGAAGCATGTCCCGCAGAGTGCTGAGGCTGTATCGATGGGGCATGCTAGGAAATGACGGCGTGGAGTGAGGTGGCGCGACGAATGCAGAACCAAGGTCAGGTGCTACTCAATGACCCGGGGCACGAGATAGAGCCCGTCGTCGACGGCCGGCGCGCCGACCTGAAAGAGTGCCCGCTGGTCACTCTCGTCGACTTTATCGTTGCGCAGCCGCAAAGCGATATCCTGTGGATGGGCCATCGGCTCGATTCCGGCTGTGTCACAGTTGTTCATTCGGCCGACAAGTTCCAGTATGCGAGATAGCCCGCCACGGTAGCGGCCGAGCTCCTCGGGGGAAATTCGAATGCGGGCGAGTCGGGCGACTCGTTCAACGTCAGCTGTAGATATTGACACGGTAGCTTGGGGTTGTTGATCAGAAACGATAAATTATAGCCCAGGGATTTGAACGATCCGGGCTGCGCTATGCTAAATTACGCCCGTCTGTCGCCGTCCCCGTTACCCATTCACTACCCTATACCGATGATTCTCAAGCGCTTATTCGGCCTGTTCTCCAATGACCTGGCCGTCGATCTTGGCACGGCAAACACTCTAGTCTACGTACCTGATCGCGGTGTGATCCTGAACGAGCCCTCGGTGGTAGCGATCCGTACCGGCTCCATAGCACCGGACAAAACGGTGCTTGCAGTCGGCCAGGAAGCCAAGATGATGTTAGGGCGCACGCCCGGCAACATCCAGGCGATCCGGCCGCTCAAAGAAGGCGTTATTGCTGACTTCACTATCGCCGAGGTAATGCTCAAATATTTTATCCGTAAGGTCCAGGAAAATCGTTTCTTCTCCAGCCCCAGAATCGTGATCTGTGTGCCGGGGGGTTCCAATCAGGTGGAGCGCCGTGCGATTCGTGAGTCGGCCATCACTGCTGGCGCGCGCGAAGTGTTCTTGATCGAGGAACCCATGGCTATGGCTATTGGTGCCTCGCTGCCGGTGGCCGAGCCCACCGGTTCCCTGGTGGTAGATATTGGCGGCGGCACCACCGAGGTGGCCGTGTTGTCGCTTGGCGGCATTGTCTATGCCACCTCGATCCGGGTGGCTGGTGACACTTTCGATGAGGCCATCATCAACTACATCCGGCGCCGCCACGGTTTACTCATCGGTGAGGCCACAGGCGAGCGGGTCAAAAATGCGATAGGCACGGCCTGGGAGGAATCGGATCACCGCGAGCTGGAGGTCAAGGGTCGAGACGTGGCTGACGGTATGGCACGTAGCTTGGTCATCGGCAGCGACGAGGTATACGAGGCTATCAGTGATTCGCTGCGGCAGATCGTGCAGGTCATCCGCGAGACGCTGGAGAACACACCCCCGGAACTGGCGGCAGACATTGGGGACCGTGGTATGGTCATTGCCGGTGGCGGCGCTTTAATCCGGGACATGGATCGACGGTTGATGCAGGAAACCGGCCTACCGGTGGTTGTTGCCGACGACCCGCTTACCTGTGTCGCCCGCGGCTGCGGCAGGGCCCTAGAAGAAATGGTCGTCCTGGGAGATGTATTCACTCAAGAGTAGCGTGGCCAGGCGTGCGCTCCCCCCAGTTTGTTGAATGCGCCTTGAGCCTCCCCCCGGCAATTTGAACAGCCAATGGAAACTGTGCGGTTGAAGCCCGCAAGCCGTAAAGCGATCATTGGCCTGCTGCCTTACGCGCTGCTGTCGGTATTGCTGATGGCGGCTGACCGCCACAGCGACAGCGTGCGTCAGGCGACCCACGCCGTCGCAGTCGTTGGTATCCCCGTACACTTCCTCGCGACACTGCCGACGCGGACATTGCGCTGGATGGAAGGTAGCCTTGAGTCACCGCAGGAACTCAAGCAGCAATACGCGGTGCTGCAGGAGAAGCACTTGATTTTGCAAACCCGGCTACAGCGGTACGAGTTGCTGGAAGTAGAAAACGCCCGGCTCAGGCGGCTATTGTCAGCCTTACCGACTGCGTCCGAGCAGGTACTGCTGGCCCGCCTGATCGATGTCGATCTGGACCCGCGCGCTCAGGACATTCTCATTGACAAGGGCAGCGCCGACGGAGTGTTCGACGGCCAGCCGGTGGTTGACGGTGGCGGTATCGTTGGCCAAGTGACCGCTGCGGGCCTTTTTCGCAGCGCAGTCAGGCCGGTGACAGATCTGGCCCAGGCCGTACCAGTCCAGGTACTGCGTAATGGCTTGCGGGCTGTGGTTTATGGCGGCGGCCGGGGTCAGTTGCTGCGCGTATTGTATTTAGACCGTAATGCTGACATCAGAGTCGGCGACTTGCTGGCCAGTTCCGGCCTCGGGGGCCGTTACCCGGTTGGCTACCCGGTCGCGCAAGTGAAAACGGTGGAACGCAATCTGAGTGAGTCATTCATGACGGTACGCGCGGAGCCCGCCTCACAGCTTGGCAGTGAACGTGAAGTGGCACTGCTGTGGCTTACTGATGATCGGCCCGGCAATGCTGGGATACCAGCAGGGGAGGGGGAAGGTGCCGGTGATTAGCGTGGATACAGGCCGCAGGCGAGGCTGGGTGTTGCCGGCAACGCTCTTCGTGGCTTTTGTCCTGCATGCGCTGCCAGTGAACGATCCCCTGCAGGGGTTTGTTCCAGACTGGGTATCGTTAGTTTTGATCTACTGGAGCCTGGCACTGCCCGGTCGGATGAGTGTTGGTGCAGCTTGGGCGGTGGGTTTGTTGCTCGATCTGGTTTCATTCGGCCTGCTTGGGAGTTACGCTCTGACCAAAGCGGTACTCGTATATTTCAGCCGGCGTGCAGCCCTGCAGGTGCGGACTTATCCGCTGTGGCAGCAGGCGGTGGTGGTGTTGGTGCTGCTGGCGGTAGAGATGTTATTGTTGGTTGTCATTGAATTTGCCGTGGAACAGAGTCTGCATGGGCTCGAGCGCTGGACTGCTGCCGTTGTCGGTGCTTTGCTCTGGCCCATCGCCTACTTGCTGTTGCGGCGGTGCCGGCTCTGGGCCCAGTTGTCCTGAGGATCGGGATTTCTCCATGAGCGCAGACCAACCAATTACTGACCAGGGTCGTGACGGTCGCCTGATCAGGGCTCGCCTGCGCGGTGCAGCACTGCTGGTTCTGCTGATGGTGTGCACCATTATCGGGCGTCTCTATGTTCTGCAGGTAGCGGAATACGACAAGTACCAGACTTTGTCTCTGGGTAATCACATCCGACTGCAGGCACTGCCACCGGTACGCGGCCTGATACTCGACCGTTATGGTGAAGTATTGGCCCGGAACAAGCCGGTCTACGAACTGCAGGTCATTCCGGAGAAGACAGAAAACCTGGAGTGGGTTCTGCAGGAGGTGGGTAAGATAGTCACTCTCAGCGAACGAGAACTGGCACGTTTTCGCAAGCGGCTACATCAGCGTCCGTCCTTTGAAAAGCACCTGCTGAAGAGCCGTTTGACCGACCAAGAAGTAGCTCGTTTTGCCGTCAATGAGTATCGCTATCCTGGGGTATCGCTGGATGCCGGTCTGCAGCGGGTCTACCCGGCCGGCGAACTAACCGGGCACGCGCTCGGTTATGTCGGCCGTATCAATGAAAGAGAAGAACGCCGCCTTGACCCGGTGGCCTACCAGGAGGTTTCGCATATCGGCAAGCTGGGTGTCGAGATGTACTATGAAGAAGAATTGCTTGGCCGGGGGGGCTTCGAGCAAGTTGAGATAGATGCCCATGGCCGGGTGGTGAGAACCATTAGCCGCGGCGCTGCTAGGCCCGGCAAAAACCTGCACCTGACGCTCGATCGAGGTCTCCAGCAGGTGGCCTGGGAAGCTCTGGGCAGTCGCCGAGGTGCCGTGGTGGCACTACAGCCAGACACCGGTGAGATTCTCGCTCTGGTCAGTGCGCCGACCTACGATACTAATCTGTTCACTGACGGAATCGACAAGGAATCCTACAATGCGCTCAGGAGTCTGGCCGGCACACCGTTGCTGAATCGCGCCCTCTACGGCCGTTACGCGCCAGGTTCCACCATCAAACCGGTAATTGCGCTAGCGGCGCTAGAAGCCGACCTCGACCCCCGGCAGAAAATCTATTGTCCGGGCTGGTTCATGTTGCCCGGCAGCAGTCGTAAGTACCGCTGCTGGAAACGTGAGGGACATGGCTGGGTGCACTTGCACGACGCCCTGGAACAGTCGTGTGATACCTATTTCTACAATACCGGTGCGAAACTCGGTATTGAGCTCATGGCCGATATACTGAACCGGTTCGGCTTCGGTCGACAGACTGGGGTGGACCTGCCGGATGAGCCCGATGGCCTGGTGCCGACCCCGGCATGGAAGCAGCGCACCCGTGGGCGGTCCTGGTACCCGGGCGAGGACGTCATTACCGCCATCGGCCAGGGCTACTTGCTGGTAACCCCCCTGCAACTGGCCACCGCTACGGCAACCCTCGCCAACCACGGCCGGTCGGTGAGGCCACGGCTGCTGCGTGGCTTGGAGAATCCACTGACCGGAGAAATGGAATACCCTGCTGGCCGGGTCGTGCAGTCAGCCACCATCAAGGACCCCGCGGTTTATCAACGCATCATTGATGGTATGACCGCGGTGATGCACGGACCCCGCGGCACTGCCCGGGCCAGCGGTAGGCACAGTGCCTACCAGATGGCCGGCAAGACTGGAACCGCCCAAGTTATCGCCATTCCGCAGGAGCAGGACTACGATGAGCAAGGCGTGCCGGAGCACTTGCGTGACCACGCGCTGTTCATCGCTTTTGCCCCGGTGGAACAGCCGCAGATCGCGGTGGCGGTTATCATAGAAAATGGCGGCAGTGGCGCCCGTTCGGCTGCTCCCGTGGCTAGGAAGATACTCGACTATTTTTTCATCCAGCGGCTGCGGCGGGCCGCTATCGGGGGGATAACCCGTGTTTTCGGGTAGGCAAATACACCTTGATGGCCCGCTGCTGATCGGTATCCTGGCTTTGTCGGCACTGGGAGTGGTCGTCATCTACAGCGCCTCGGGGCAGAGCCTGGATATTATGTACCGCCAAATGTTGCGGCTCGGTATCTCCATGGTCGTGATGGTGGCGCTTGCGCAGGTGCCCCCAGAGGCCGTTCGGCGTCTGTCGCCACATATTTTCGTCATCGGCATTGTAGTGTTGACGTTGGTGCTGGTGGTTGGCGCGGTGGGCAAGGGTGCCCAGCGTTGGCTGGATTTGGGGTTCATCCGTTTTCAGCCCTCCGAGGTGATGAAACTGGGCGTGCCGATGGCGGTTGCTTGGTTACTCGCACGCCAGCAGTTGCCACCGCGTTTCGGCGAAGTTCTGATCGCGCTGACTCTGATCTTGTTGCCTGCTGCGTTAGTAGTGGTACAACCGGATCTTGGCACCGCTATCATGCTGGCCATATCGGGTCTGTTGGTGCTGTTCCTGGGCGGCATTCGCTGGCGACACTTGCTCATGATGTTGGCCGCTACGGCAGCTGTTGCCCCGTATCTTTGGAGTGAACTGCACGAATACCAAAGGCAGCGCATCCTGACCATGTTCAATCCTTTTTCAGATCCGCTTGGCACGGGCTACCAGACGATACAATCCCAGATAGCGATTGGTTCGGCCGGTGTCGCCGGTAAGGGCTGGCTTGCCGGCAGCCAATCGCATCTCGAGTTCATTCCCTCACGCAGCACCGACTTTATCTTCTCCGTATTCGCTGAGGAGTTCGGCCTGATCGGCTCGGTGGCACTCATACTTCTGTATCTGTTTGTGGTGGGCCGCTGCCTGGTCATGGCCTATCAGGCCCGTGAAACCTATTCAAGGCTGCTCATTGGTGGATTGGCACTAACCTTTTTTTTCTACCTGTTCGTGAACTTGGGAATGGTGTCAGGTATCCTTCCGGTAGTGGGTGTGCCCTTACCACTTATAAGTTACGGCGGCACCTCAATGGTGACACTGATGGCAGCATTCGGAATAATCATGGGCCTGCATAGCCGGCGGCGGCTGATGGCGTGAGGCGAGCAAGTTGACTAGACCGCGCATCTGGCGGCACAGCCTTTTGGCCTTTGCCGCGCTACCTTTGTTGACACTATTTGCCGGGCCTCTGGCCTTTGCTGTATCGCTGGAGAAGTACCCGCAACTCATCGAGTTGACCGAGCGCTTGTCGAGTCGTCACGGTCTCGACCGCGAACGCATGAACGACTGGCTGGGTGAGGCGAAGATCAAGCCGAAAATCATCGAAGCAATGGAACGACCAGCTGAGCAATTGCCCTGGCACCGTTACCAGGCGCTATTCGTGAACAATGCGTCGATCAACCACGGAGTGCAGTTCATCAAGACTCACGCCAGGACTCTGGCCCGGGCCGAGGCGCAATACGGGGTACCGGTTGAGATCATCACTGCGATCATCGGCATTGAGACCCGCTATGGTACGGTTACCGGCAGCCTGCGGGTGCTGGACAGCCTGGTCACGTTGTCGATGGAATACCCCCGGCGCAGTAAGTTTTTCTTGTCCGAGCTGGAGCACTATCTGCTGCTGGTCGCCAGGCAAGGGTTGGACCCCCTAGTCGTCAAGGGCTCTTATGCCGGCGCCATCGGTGTGCCCCAGTTCATGCCCAGCAGTTACCGGCGGTTCGCGGTGGATTTCGATGATGACGGCAAGGCGGATCTTATCAACAGCGTGGCCGATGCTATCGGCAGTGTGGCCAACTACCTTGGCGAACACCGTTGGCATCCGGGTGAACCGATTGTAACGCGCCTAACAGACAGCGCAGCAACTGTCCTGGATCCCTACGTGACTCGAAAACTCAAGGCCAATACCCCGGTTGCGACGGTCAGCGCGGCAGGGGTGAGCCTGGCTGAGGGTATCGCGCTTGATGCCAGTGTGGGAGTGATGCGGTTCGACGGTGCGCTGGGCAAGGATCACCGGCTGGGCTACCACAATTTCTTTGTCATCACCCGCTACAACCGCAGCCAGAACTACGCCATGTCGGTGTTCGAGTTGGCCGAGAGAATTTCCCGGGCTTTGGGGAGTTGACAGGGATGGCCCGGTCCGTTTTTGTTTGTGCCATGCTGGCATTGGCGCTGCAGGGGTGCAGTTTTTTCGGCAGCGAGCGCCCGGGTGGCTACTTCGAGGACGACGGCCCACCACTGCTTGGCGGTCCCGACCCGGCATCCGTGCCGGACCCTATACCCCGCATCGAACCGCTCAGCAAAACCGGTAACGCGCCCTACGAAGTCTACGGGGTGCGGTACCGGCCAGTGCAGGAAGCACGCGGCTACCGCGAGACCGGTGTCGCCTCCTGGTACGGCAAGAAATTTCATGGTCGCAAGACCTCGAGCGGTGAGATCTACGATATGTATGCTATGACCGCAGCCCACAAGACTCTGCCTCTGCCTACCTATCTGCGGGTGTACAACCTCGACAATGGCAACGAGGTTGTGGTGCGGGTCAACGATCGTGGCCCGTTTCTGGGTGGCCGAGTGCTAGACCTTTCATACATGGCGGCGCGTAAGTTGGGGCTGGTGGCGACTGGCACCGCCCGGGTCCGGATCGAAACGGTGGATGCTGTCTCCCCGGCATTGGCGCCGGTGCAGGAGGTGACACTGACTCCTGGCGGGGGGCAAGTGCTTTTGCAGGCCGGCAGTTTCCGCTTGTCCGGTAATGCCCAGAAGTTGCGGCGGCGGTTGGAGGATGCAGGAATCAGGCCGGTCCGGGTGGCGACGGGCCGAGTGGGAAATGACCTGTATTATAGGGTTCAGGTTGGCCCGGTAGCAGCCGGCGAGATGCGGATGCACAGCGCCAGGGTGCACGAGGTAATCGGTGTCGAACCGACGGTGGTAAGCGATTGCTGTTGACTATGAGGATCAAGATGAAAAAAGGTAGTTTGTTGTTGCTGGCGTGTCTGCCGCTGGCATGTATGTTGCCGGCGGCCTACGCCGAGATCGAATCAGATTTGTCGACCAAGGCGCGGTCGACTATACCCCCGCCCCGATTGCAGGCTTCCTCGTGGCTGTTGATGGATGCTGGGACGGGCACAGTGATCGCGGCACAGGATCCTGACCAGCGCATCGAGCCGGCCAGCCTGAGTAAGCTGATGACAGCGTTCATCGTGTTTCGTGAGATCAAGCGCGGTACCCTCAGCCTGGATGAGGAGGTGGTCGTCAGCGAGAAAGCCTGGCGAACGCAAGGCTCGCGCATGTTCATCGAACCCGGTGATCGAGTTCGGGTGGAGGATTTGGTGCTGGGCCTTATCGTGCAGTCTGGCAACGATGCTGCGGTTGCCCTGGCCGAGCACGTGGCGGGCAGCGAGGACGGTTTTGCTGACCTTATGAACCGTGCGGGCACTAGCATAGGCCTTGAGAATACTCATTTCGTCAACAGCACTGGCCTGCCCCATCCAGATCACTTTAGTTCTGCCCGGGACCTTAGTTTGTTGACGGCAGCGATTATCCGCGATCAGCCGGAGCACTTCGGGTACTACGCTATCCGGGAATTCACCTGGAACGGCATCACTCAGAAGAACCGCAATCCTTTGCTCGGGCGGGACGAGACTGTGGACGGCGTCAAGACCGGTCACACCAGTTCGGCGGGCTACTGCCTGATCGGCTCCAGCGAACGCAAAGGGATGCGGCTGATCGGCTCGGTCATGGGCTCCCGCAGTAACCGGGAACGGGCCGATTCGGTCTACGCGTTGCTAAAGTTTGGGTTTGCCGCTTACGAGAGCCACGACCTGTACCAGGCTGGCGCCAGGATACTTAGTACCGGTGTGTTCAAAGGCGTCGTTCCCGAGGTCAACGTTGGCCTGGCGGATACGGTGCAGCTGGTTCTACCCAAGGGATCGGGGGCGGGTCTCGAGGCAGTTATTGAGCTGGTCGACCCATTGGTTGCGCCGCTGGTACAGGGGCAGCAGGTGGGCACACTGGCCATTACCCTGGGTGGTGAGCCCCTGCTGACGCGGCCACTGGTGGCGCTCGCAGCGGTAGCAAGCGGATCCTGGTTTGATGCGATGGTCGATTCGGTACGGCTGTGGTTCCACTGATGACAGGCCTGGATAACAACGGGGAGTCGCCGGAGGACCTGCTCACCTTTCCCTGCCAATATCAGGTCAAGGCCATGGGTCGGCACGATGGTGGTTTCCAGACCCTAGTGTGCACGGTGGTTGGGCGCCACCTGGATGGGGGTGAGATACTAGAGACAAACATTCGGGCGAGTACCAAGCGTAGTTATATCTCGGTAAGTTGCACCATAGAAGCTGTCAGTCGGGCCCAGCTGGATGCCATCTATCTGGACCTCAACAGCGAGGCCGAGGTACTGGCCACTTTGTGATTCCAGCTGGCGCCCGCGGGATTGCGATGACAATGAGTGAACTGGCCGTACGGCGCCTTGGCCGGGTGGACTACACGACGACACTGGAATCCATGCGCAGTTGGACTCGTGCCCGGGGCCCGCACGCTATGGACGAGATCTGGTTGCTCGAGCATCCGCCGGTGTACACCCGTGGTGTGAGCTGCACTAGCCTGCCACGGGCCGGGGTCGACAGCATCCCGGTAGTGGATAGTGACCGTGGTGGGCAGATTACTTACCACGGGCCTGGGCAATTGATCGTCTACCTGCTGCTGGACCTGCGCCGGTTGGGGCTCGGGATCCGACAACTGGTCAACCTGATCGAGCAGGTGTTGGTCGATTACCTCGCCGAGCAGGGTCTCGTGGCTGGGACCCGGTCTGGCGCGCCCGGGGTCTACATTGGTGAAGCTAAAATCGCGGCGCTGGGCCTGCGCGTGTGCTCGGGTTGCACTTACCATGGCCTCAGCTTCAATGTGGGGGTCGATCTTGCTCCATTTTCCCGCATCGACCCCTGCGGTTACCATGGGTTGGCCGTGACCAGCTTATGCGAACTGGGGCTCGAGTCTGACATAGGCGCTGTCGCGGATCGCCTGCAAGCACTTTTTGCCAAGGCACTGGGTATGGAGGCGTACTCCTGCGGCCGCCGTCAGTGTGCGTGATGTTTGATCGTGAACAGGCTTACCCGACGATAATTCGCTTATAATTTTCTGCACTGCTCGAAGACCTGTTGCCGAGCCATGATCACAGTCGACGAAATCATGACGGTAAAGCCGTTCACCTTGACCGAGGTGAACACACTTGGCGATGCCCACCGTTTGATGGCAGAGGAGCAAATTCGTCACGTACCGATCGTTGATGCGGATCAGAGCCTGGTGGGCTTGGTCTCGCAGACGGACGTGATTGCGGCCACTCACTCGATACTCGATGGCCGTTCAACCGAGCAACTTACCGCGGAGGAAGCACAGGCCGAACTGGGGCGGGTGATGGTTACCGAAGTGCAGACGACCACGCCAGGTACGAGCCTGCGCCAGGCCGCGTTGCTGCTACATGGGCACAAGTACGGATGTCTGCCAGTGCTGGATGAAGGTCAACTGGTCGGCATCGTCACTGATAGCGATTTCGTCGGCGTGGCGATCAACTTGCTGTTGCAGCAGGAAGAACTGAGTTTCAACAGTGAAGAGAACGATGGTGTGGGTGAGGAACTCGAGGAGTTCGATGATCTCGATGATATCTACGTCGAGACCGACGAGGAAGACCACTGGAGTCGTGCCGACCTGTAAAATACACTCTGCTGGCCGCCCGCTTCAAGCGCTTGTCGTTTTTTTCTGGGTTTGTGTTATCCCGACCCGGGCACGGGCCTCGCTGAGGCGGGCGGGGTCTCCCACATCCAGCCAGCAGCCGGCGAAATGCTGCCCTGATACCTTACCTTGCGCCATGGCTGTTGCCAGCAGTGGGGCCAGGGCAAAACGCCCCGGCGTGGTGTCGTTAAACAGGGCATGTCGGTAAACGCCGACTCCAGCGAAAGTCAATCGCCGTGCAGCATGCTCGGCTACCGTGCTCACGCGGTTGCCGCACAGGAAGAAATCTCCCCGGCTGTGGTGCGCGGGATTGTCTACCAGCACGAGATGGGCTAAATGCTCCACCTGCCCGGGCAGGTCTTCTAGTTGGAGGTTGGTCCAGATATCACTGTTAATGACGATAAACGGGTCTGATTCGATGAGTGACAGGGCCTGGCGGATACCGCCACCGGTCTCCAGTGCTCCGACCGGTTCTTTCGAATAGCGGATGGAAACACCATACCGGGACCCATTACCCAGTGCCGTGATGATCTCATCTGCCAGGTGGGAAACGTTGATCACCACCTGCGTGATCCCGCCGTGGGCGAGCGCGTAGAGGTGGTAATCGATCAGGCGGTGGGCGCCTACCTGCAGCAACGGTTTGGGCACCGTGTCGGTCAGCGGCCGCAAGCGCTCGCCGCGGCCAGCGGCAAGGATCATGGCTGAAAGTTGACGGTGGGGCATAAAATGATCCGCAGCAATTTGGTGCGGGCGCCGCGTTTGGGAAGCGCTGCGCTGTTTCCTATAATAACGGACCCGGCAAGTCGGTGTGAGCAGTTCCTGTAGGGCGTGCCGGTAGGGCACAATGGCGGTGTGGCCCATGGCCGGGCAACCCTTACCTGTCTGAGGCCCGCAGGCTGACCGATGGAGAGATGAATGACTGTACGTGCGGATGAATGGTACCCCTGGAGAGGAGCGCTCGCTTGGTTATTCGGAGCAGTATTGAGCAGCCTGGGCCTGTACCCCGCTGGTCTTTCGGCTGAACCACCCCTGTCATTTGCGAGCGCGACCACCTGTCCGCCAGATATCATAAGTATTCCCGACGAGTTGCTGCCCTACGTCTCCAAAGATGCCTCGGGGCAGCCCATCAATCTGGAAGCTGACCAGATCGACTTGCCCGAGAAGGATGTTCTCATTCTGACCGGTGCTGCGGTAGTCACCCAGGGTGCTCAGGGTATTTACGCTGAGCGCATCCAGGTTGACCGGGAGGCGATGTCGTTGCAGGCCGAACAGACGGTGGTATTGCACTCGATAAGCGGTGACCGCATTACCGCAGATTTTTTGACACTAGACATAGAGACTCGCATCGGTTTGGCCCGTAACGTTACCTTCCAGGTGGCCAAGCGCGAGCCACTGCCCAAGCCCAAGGTGACGGACGGCTTCGACGCGGCGCCAGGCACGGTCGGCAGCACGGCCGACGTGATTCGGTTACCCACGGGTGAGGTGATCCCGGTGATCAAGACTCCGCCTGCTGGTACCACAGCCATTTCGGTCGACGGTGGGCCGGCACTGGCAGATGAGTCCAGACAAATTAAGGCTCAGGCGCGGGGCAGCGCAGAGCAGGTATTTTTCGAAGGCCATGACCGTGAACGTTTGCAGAATGCGGTCTATTCGAGGTGCGTTGCTGGTGACGACTCGGTGCTGCTGGAGGCCCGTGAAATCATCCTGGACCATGCAACCGGGATCGGTACCGGTAAGCACATGAAAGTGCGCTTTCTCGGTGCACCGATCGCGTATTTCCCCTGGGTCAGTTTTCCGATCGATGACGAGCGTAAGACCGGTTTTCTCTTCCCCTCTCTGGGCTATGGTGAAAGCCAGGGATTCAATTTTCACCTGCCATACTACTGGAACATTGCCCCCGAGCGGGATGCAACATTCACTGGCTACTATATGGCCGCCCGCGGATTACAGGCGGTCGGCGAGTATCGCTACATGGGTGAGACCGCGGGTGGAAATTACGCTGGGAGATTGCGCGGTGAGTTAATGCCCCATGACAGCAAGTTCGGCGACAGTCGCTATGGCTGGAGTTACGAGTACCAGCAGTCCATGCGAAGGTGGGACACGGACTTTGACATCAGCGCGGACGTGGGCTATGTCTCGGACACCGCGTACCTTGACGATCTATCAGACAGTCTCGAGGTCAGTAGTGCTGCGCATGTTCCGCAGACGATGACCTTAGCTGCAGACCCCTTCGACATTTTCCTTGAGGGTGAGAACCTTGCACTACAGGCCGACCTCAGCGCCTACCAAACAGTGGACGCGAACGTGGACAAAGCAAGTGAACCCTATTCTCGGCTGCCCGGGATTGTAGTCACCTGGGATCGCACGTTTGGCCTTTCATTGCAAGATGCCAGCGGTTACCTGCGCGATGACAGCACTCGATTTACACTTCGACCAGAGGTGGATTCGGAACTGGTGAACTTCGGCCACAGTTCGTCAGACAAGACCAAGGGCATGCGGTTGGATATCCAGCCAGCGATGTCACTATCTATGGAGCGAACCTATGGCTCTGTCACTCCGAAGTTGACTTATGCCTACACCGGCTACAACGTCACCGGCCAGCCAGCAGGCAAGCCATCGAGTCCCACCCGCAGCATCTACCTGCTGGAAGTTGCATCCGAACTTTTTCTTGAGCGCGAGGTCAGCTGGCAGTCAGTCGACTACGTCCAGACCCTGGTACCACGGCTGTCTTATCACTACGTACCGTACAAGGATCAGGATGACTTACCGGTATTCGATACCGGCTCGGTAGGTTTTAACAACATAGCCGATGCGTTCCTGGGGGATGGCTTCTGGGGGTCGGACCGAATCCAGGATTTCCAGGGTTTTACCCTGGGCCTTGAGAGTGAGACCTACCGGGCAAAAACAGGTGAGCGGCTTATGAAATGGTCACTCGCCCAGCAGGTTTACTTGGCCGATCGGCAGGTGAGCCTAGATTCTGATGATGAGCCACAGACCAGTAGTTTGTCGCCCTTGTTAGGCGAGATTGAGTTCCAGGTAAGGCGGGACTGGAGCACTAACGGCTTCATCAGTTGGAACTGGGATGCAAGTGAGGTAGAGAACTGGCGCGCCAGTGCACGTTACAGTCCGGACTTTCGTCGTGCGGCAGGCGTTTCGTACCAGTCGGAAGAGGCGGGAAACAATCTCGAACTCGACCTCAGTTGGCCCCTGGGTGCACGCTGGCAGCTGGGCGCGGCTGCGTTGATTAGCCAGATGGAAAACGAAGACGGTGGCGAATACACTCGGGTCAGCCTGGGTTACGATGCCTGTTGCTGGGCCGTGCAGGCTGCGCTGGAAGACCGTCCGCGCCAGAATGATGACGATGGCGCGGGTACGCAATTCATGCTGACTCTCCAGTTGAAGGGTCTTGGCACCATATCGACAGGTGATTTCAGCAGCGGCTTCACTGTTGGTGCGGCGGGGATAAACTGACCGGCTCGCCCATCGTGCCCATCTT
>Ga0187833_10001259_pt1 | contig 29109 bp, 16 predicted proteins | sample ETNtaG_37_FD_167968 | JGI IMG/M metagenome (GOLD analysis project Ga0187833, IMG submission 167968) | Marine microbial and viral communities from oxygen minimum zone, Eastern Pacific Ocean - ETNP2014_SV_400_PacBio MetaG (Illumina Assembly) | ecosystem: Environmental > Aquatic > Marine > Hypoxic...
TATTTTGTGTGTCAAAAATCTGTGCTTGTTTCTCACTTGTAAATAATGGATAGTAATATCCATATGTTCCACTTGTACTACCAGAACTACTTGTACCTAATATCTGGAATGGACCTGTACTATTGACAGTACCACCTAATATAGTTACTGTAGGTACAACTGTATATCCAGAACCGCCTGATATTACTGTGATAGATGAAACATATTTTTTATAATAATCATTCCACATCTGCCATGGGTATTCAGTTAACTTACTTGTATCACGTGATACATTTAAAGTTCTAATATTTCCATCGTCGGCACTATAAAATGGTGGATTATCAAAATCAGTAAACATTCCGTCTTCTGTATCAGTGCCTGTATACCCCAATTTATATTCTCTTAATTTTGTATGGAAAGGTTTAACCTCATTAATATAACTTTCAATCCAACTATCTGTATCTGTTATGTAAGTTTTTCTTTGATCTAATTGTCTCGCAGAATTTTTAGCATTTATAAATGAAGTTTTAAACATCCAATCAACATAAGTTTGTTCGGATAGTACTTTTCTTAAACCTGTAAAAAATAATGTATTGTATTCTACAGCAAGATCGTTAATAAACAAATCGTCTCTTAATGCTGTTAATGTTTTTCTTGTTTCAATTGCAGGTTCTTGATCAAAGAAATTATCATCAAAACTATCTTGTCCTGCAAATCCTGAACCGTCTTGTGAATAATCATAAAGTTTTGTTGATAATCTAATTGTACCGTTTTCTGTTCCAACATTTTTCCAACCTGCAGAAGTTTTCATGAATATTTTCCAACCACCTGTATCAGCTGATGTTACTTTAACATGTTTTCCAATATCAAGTTCTAGTGTATCTAATTCGTATTGATAAGTTACTTGTTTATCAATTTTTGTATTTTCACTATGTAAATGTCCTAAATCACCACTTATATCATACCAATCTATATAGCTCCAATATTGGCTAGTATTATACGTTTGAATTTTTGTTCTTGTCCAATTAACTGTGTTCCAAGTATATATTGCCCAAAATCCATTAGCAGTTTCGTCTGCTTTAACAAGATATTTTACTGTTCCTGAGAAGTCAGCAGTATTAATATAAGTTAAGTCGGCATAGGTATCTATTGAAGCGTCCCATTCTAAACTTGTAGATGTTGGCTCTGGATCTTTAGAATCTATATTTGTTAAACTAATTTGTCCAACCAATTGATATTTTTTTAAAATTGTATTTGCATAATCAATTATTTCTTTTAAAGCATTATATCTATCTACATACCAACTTTGTCTTGGTCTAATATTATTTCCATATCTTTCAACTGCAGGTAAATCTAAATCAGGTACTTTGTCACCAGCACTATTTTGACCTATTAATGAATCCCACCAACGTGTTTCAATTTGTGTTCCTGGACGATAAAATTTGTCTCCTTCACGTACTAATTTCCAAACTGAATGTGCATCACCGTCGAATGTTGTTGTTCTTATATCTACATTTAAAACTATGTTATCATTTATAAGACCATCTACATTGTAAATTAACAACTTATTTGTATCTGTTACAGCATAATAATTAAAATCAAATCCTTGTGGATTTGTAATTAAATTAGCAATATAAGCAGTTGTATTTTTTCTTTGAACTACACTGTTAATTGGCATATTAGATCTATTTCTTACCCAATAATAATAGTAATTTACAAATCCATCAAGTACGGAATTATATTTTTGTTTAACAGTATATTGTGAATCGTCTGGATTTGCAGGAGTTCCTGTAATACCGTCTGCAACTCCTCCCTGTGTTCCTGTTCTTGCATTATATTCACTAGGTAATAATGTTGTTTCTACCCAATCATATATGTCTATACTAGATCCAGGAAATATTTTACCCCAATTATTTGTTTTATATTCTTGTGTGTCTTGTTCATACCATAACCATTTTACTTTAGACAAATCCCACCAAACTTCTCCAATATGATTTTCTGCCCATGGCAGTTTAGTATTTGCATTAGTTCCAGCATTATAAGTTGCTGGATCCCACGTTGTTTTAATATTAATTTCTCTATCTGCAATTCCAAGTATTCTACCTTTTACAGGATCATACAAATCATAATAATCTCTAATTTGTTTTGTAGAGTTGTCAAATTCAAACACTTGTCCAAGTTTATTAATATCCATTAATGCAGTTTCGTATGCAAGTTGTTTCCAGGCATATTCATCTGAAACAGTTAAATCAAAACAAGCTACGGTACCATCATTAGATGTTAACGTACTACCATCTGCTCCTACATTACCGCTGTCGTCTGGAGCACCTACTAATACTGTATTGTCTATTATACATACACCTTTTCCAAAATTATCATTTGCAGAAACTTTTGTTGTTACTAATCTGTCATCTATAACAAATTTTGTATTATACATTGTAGCAGTATAGGCGCCACCTGATCCAACATTTTCATCAACAAATCGTGTATCTTGTAAATCAAAAGTTGTTTCACCTAAATCAAATCTCATTTCTCTATTATTTGAGAATTTTTCAGCACCAATTACCAATCTTGTACCTGAATCATTAATATCTACTGTTGATCCAAACCTCATATTAACTTGAGTATCGGGTGCTGTAATTGTTTGTTGTAAAGTATAAGTGTTTGTAGAGCCGTCTGCATTCCATTTGTAATAATAGATCGCACCTGCATCTGCTTGACTGCTATCATCATAACCAGGAACACCAATTATTAAAGTTGTTCCATCTTTACTCATTGCTAATGATTCTCCAAAATTTGTATTAAGGGTTGAGTCTTCAGCAACTGTCCCTGTTAGTGTTTGTACGTGAGTAAATGAATGCTGTACACTATCATCGCTACTTTGCGATGATCTCACAAAAATTTCAACTTTACCTGCATTGCCTAGTGCTACTGAACTAACAGCCAATATATCACCATTGTCGTTTGCTTGAAGTTTATGACCAAATCGTTTTGAAGAACCTGGGTCATTTGAATTTATTACTAAATTTTGCGTCCATGCATCATACGTGGAACCATCAACACCTACTCCCCATTCATACATATAAACTCTACCTGTATCTGAATTAAATCCTGGCGCTGATACAAATAGATATTTTACTGGTGTATCTTTTACTGAACTTACTCCAGGTTCACAAATTTTATGTGCCCATCCAAAATTTTGAGATGCAACATCTGTTGGTGGTGTTATTGTATTCAATATTCCATATTTGAACGTAGATGGCTCCCACAAATAAGTTTTAATTAACCCAGCATCTGAAAATCTTGTACTACCATCTGATCCAATTGTATTTGTATATGGTGCACCACTAACTACAAAATTTTCGTCTGTACTCATTGACAATGAATATCCTAATTTGCTTGTACTATCATTATTTTCTGTCATTGTAAAAGAACTTTCTGATGCAAAAGTAGATCCGGCCGTACTTTCTCTTCTAAATAAAACGTTTACTGTTCCTTGTCCCATTGTTGGTGCTGATACAATAACTGCTCTACCATCATTTCTAGCAACTATATTATAACCAAAATCTTGATCTGCTGTGGTAGTGTCTGGTGACAGTATTGTTGTAGTTGTGTATGGATCTTGTTTTTCATAAACACGCCATAAACCTGATGAATCTGCATCAGCAAAAACTTTATCACCTTCTCTTTCAATTAAATCATTTTTATCTTTGTACACACTATAATTCAAACGATCATTTACATTGTCCATTGAGCTTAATCTTACAGAAACAAATTTGTAAACATTTCCATAACTGTCTGCTGTTGATCCATCTGCCAGCGTAGGAATAAATCCTGCATTACCCGTATAATCAATTATAACTGTTCTATGATCTGGTAAACTACTAACTAGATATACTTGATTTAACTCTTTTTCTTCTGAATTAGCAATTGCAAAATAATCAGGTAGTGTCGTTGTTGTGCCAGCACTTAATCCATGACTATCAGTAAATGTAATTTCCATTTGTGTATCATCATTAATGGATCTTAATTGCTGTATTTTAATTCCTGTTGACGTGATGCGATACACGTCCCAATCATTATTAGATTTATTTGCCACCCATATTAAATCATTTTGCGTCAATGCATTAACATCAAGATTTAATAACTCAGTTATATTAAATGCTGTATGTTGTACTTGATTTAATTGTGGATAACCCGCATGTGGAAGAACTTGTACTGTATTTCTATCTATACCTGCTGTTGTATAATCATATCTTGCAAATGTTGAACTTGCTGTGTATTCAACAGGTTTGGTATAAAACTCATTTTTTGTAACTGCCACACTTCTGGCATATGCTTTTGTTTCGTTTGATGTATCAAACAGCTCAATACTTTGTGGATTTGCTACAATTTCATTATCTTTTAAAATTATTTGTACATTTTCTTTTGCATCTGTATTACCAATTCTTCCTGTTCTAATCATCCATTCTGGATATAAGTCTAAAGTAATATCAGACTCTTCATATTTGGCTTTGAACAATTTATCAATTGCATTTTGGGTTCCTTTTTCTCTAATATATCCTTGATAAAATTTATATTGTGATACATCATTAACAAAAAGATTTTCTAAATAATCTCTTGATTGGTACCCAATTAATCTTTGTGCAAGTTCTTGCTGTGATTCATCAAAATTATTTGATTCTAAATTATAAAAATCGTTAAACTGTGAAATTTTATAATCAAAGTTTGGAATTAATTGTGGTGCTGGTTTATTTGCTTTTAACATCCACTTTTCTGTAGCAAATTCTGTAGCTGAATTATGATTTATTTTTGCAACATAAAATTTGCCTTGATATTCTACACTATCGCCAATTTTGTAATCTGTATTTTTCAACCAATATGTAACCTGTGCGGCATCAAACATAAAGCCTGGAGCATAGTAATCTCCGTTCCACCCTGCTGTTTTCCATCCTACCAATTTTAATTTCTGTTGACGGAATCCTGTATAAGGATCATAAATGATATCTGAAAACACTGTACTATTATCAAATAAAAGAATATGTTCTTTTTGAACTGTGTTCAAAGCAATATTATATAATCCAACATCTTGTGATTTTATTCCTAAATCAAAAATTGTGCCAATACGTTTTGTTGAAATTTCTCTAATATCAACTTTTCTTCCGCCTGCATCTAACAATGAGTAATCACCAGAAAGATTTTTCAATCTGCCTACAATAGAATTATTAGTCTCTAATTCAAATCCATCTGCGGCAGGTGAAACGGTAACAGCAGAACCTGGTGACCAGTTTTGCGTAGTCCAAAATAAAAATTCTTGAACAGCATTTTTCCAATTTAATGTTTCTTTAAGCTCTTTTGAATATTTGTTAAATTTAAATCCTTGTGCTTCTAACCAACGTCCATAACCAAATAAAAAGTCTGCCACGTCTTGTATTGTATTAAACACATAACCATATGGAATAGTTTGAACTGTTTCTTGATAATTTGAATACCGCTCAACTTCAACACCCGATACAGAAACTTTTGCACCTACAACTGATTTTGTTGGATAATAAAAATTAAAATATGGGTTTGTTGTTGAATATCCTAAGACCTTATAACCTCCTAAAAGAGTAGATCCATCTAAACCAATGTCCGTATTCTTTTCGATTAATACTCCTGAATAATAAAAATTTTCTGTGGGATTTGACGTTCTAAATAATATTTTATAATTTTCATCTGGAATGAATTTAGATCCTGCTGTAGATCCTGGTGAAACTGAATCAGTCAATATTTTTAAATTATCTTTATCTGTAAATCCACCTAACTTGTAAGCCATCTGTACAGATAAGTTTTTCATTTTTTTGTAATAAAAAGTATTAGGCTCAAGATTTCTTGAAACCAAATAATTAATCACAAAAAGTTGATAACCTGCTGTTTGATATGTTGTGACTACTCCTGTTGTATCATCTGTAACAGTTTCCATATGATATTTGGCTGTTGATAATTGTGTTCTTGTTTTTGTGTCTGTATAAATTAAATTTCCTGTTGCATTTGTTGATAATCGTGATGGGTCAAAATATAAACTAAAAAATTTAGCAGGTTTTGTTAATGCCAACGTTTTCATTATAGTAAATGGGTATGCTGATGCTCTTCTCCATGACGTTTCCGCTGGTGCTTGATCACCAAATTTCCATCCTACTCTTCTACCTGGGATATCAAAATTATCTACAAGTTTTGCCGCAATAGGGTCTAACAAGTTTCCTGATGTATCTACAGGGAGATAACTTTTAATTTCGGGTTTTCCATATCTTCCTATCTGTGTTGCGATAGCGTCCCATAACACAGTGTTGCCTGAGGTGTAAGGTGTCGGTCCATATGTTGTTTCCCACGTACTGGGTTTTTCTGAATGTCCTAACATCTCCCATGGTTTTGTATGTGGTGAGTCAGTATCATAAAAATATTTGTATATGCCTCTCCAATAGCCTGGCAAACTTTGTTTGTTTATTCTATCAGTTGATAGAGCATAATTGTAAGTAAACGGAGATCCTTCAACAAAGGTTGTATTATTAATATACTGTACATTATTTCTACCTGCCCAAATATAAAAATCTCGTCCTAATATATCATTAACTTCTTGTAATGTATATTCCGTTGAAGTAAATGCTGATGGCATTACATCATTAATATCTAACAATGTTGCATCATATGTTGTTTTACAATTATTGTAAATTCGTTTTTCTAATTCTAAAATTAAATCATCTCTCTCATCACTGTATGCTTTAATAAATGAGCCATCGTGTTTACGTATGACTAAAGTATCTGTGATGTAAGTTGTATCAGTAAACTTCTCTGGTGTAAATTTAGGATATATGCCAAGTTTTGTAGGTGTTGATGGCATATAACTTCCGGTTGTATCACTGTAATCTTTAATTTTAATTTTATCACCTTCCGCAAGTATAGCTGTAATATTAACACTATCATCAATTGTACTAAATGTATAATCTGTACCAAGTAATAATTGAACATCATTTAGATACACATATACAGCTCTATTATTTGGTGTAGTAATATCAAATTGTGAATCAATTGCATATTCTGTTTGTGAAATATCTGGTACCGTGTAAGATCTTACTGAAACATTTTCACCATATCCAATCATATCGTCATAATAGAATGGAAAATCTTTATTTTTTTCTTGACTAATTGCTTCAATAATTTCATCAACTCTATCTGCGACAACACCTTCATATACTGTGCCAATTGCTTTAGTTAAAAATGAATTATACCATTTTTCATATTCTAAATTACAATAATCAATTGCTGATAAAACGTTTGTTTCTTGATCAATTAATCCAAATACAGCTGGAAGTAATGATCCTTGATGTTGTTGTACTGTTCCACCTTTTAATCTGGCATCTGGTATATCTCTTAAATTACAAACTCCTGGAATTGCACCTGTAACATCTTGATTTTTATCAAATATATCTCTAACATGATTTAAAATTTGTCCAAAAGTAAATGTGCCTAATTGTGCATTTAGACTGTTTATTGATAAATTTTCTGGTACTTCATAAATTCCTTTGTTTGCTACTTTGTCAGCAGAACTATACACAGAAATTTTTATTTGGTCATCTACTTTTAATTCTTTTACAAATTTTACATATTTGTTAACTGTGCCATCTACAAGAGTGTAATCAGTTGTTAAGTTTTTTCTTGTACCATTTACTGAAACTGAAGTTTCTAAATCTGTTAATGATTCAGAATTTTTATAAAAATCAATTGGAAATAATTGTTTTTCTGTATCGTCAACTATAAAGGTTCTAATTACTCTTTGCTTACTTTCATTAGTTCTTTCAAGCCAAGCACCTTGTGGATTATGTGTCACTCTGCTTGTTGTATAATGTAAATGTCCTTCTGCTAAATTTTTTGTTACAGTTATTTTATCTGCCTTGTAAGTAAAAGTTCCAGACGTATGATCTGATTCAAATACAATATCACCTACATTATTAATTGTGTTATATTTTACTTTTATACCTAATACTGTATCTATAGTTGCTGTATCTGAAACTGAAAATGCAAAAACTTTTGCACCTGTAAAACTTGAAGTAGGATACGTTGTTTCGTCATTAAAAGAAATCTCATTGTTATCGTACATACCAAACAATGGTTGTTGATTTAATTTTGTTTTTGCTTGTGCAGTTACCCAAGTTTTTGTTGATGAATTATAATAATATGTGTTGCCTTGATTATTAATTCCAAATTCAACAAATATTGATTCTTTATTTAATGGCGAGGCATCAGAAGCTTCTGTTAAGGCAATTACTGCTGTTGAGTCTCCTCCAAGAACAAAATTTACTGTATAAATTTTATTTTTTACAATCGGGTCTGTATCGGTTGAAAAAACGACACGCATTCCTTCATCTAAAGGTACACCATCTATAATATAACCTGTTTGATTAACTACATCGGAAAAGGCATCTGTAGTAACGGTATCAAATAACGTTATAGATATTTTTGCCACAGTACCGTGATTATATAATGCCAGCCCTGAATCAAATTCTATAATTGGTCTTTTTGCTCTATCGGTTTCATTCAACGTTGGTGTAAAATCATTAATTTCCGCTGTTCTGTCTATAACAGATCTATGAAACCATCTATTATATCTTGACCAAGCATTTTGATCTAATGAATCTCTTTTAATTGTTATGTAATCTTTTTTATCTGGTCTATAAAATGCCTTTGCATATGGTCGTGAATCATAGGGTACGTTGTCATATAAAATAGTTGTTTCTGTTGCATACGAAGCTGGCGTAATTAAATCTTCAACATTTGTTAATGTTATTGAATCGCCTACCCCTTCAACATAATATTCTTTATCTTGATACGTTGTATCTACTAATGACGTTTTAAATTTAATTTTTATTCCATTAGATAAATCTAATGTTCTTAAAGAATAATTCTTAACTCCAATTATATCATTAGCAGGATTAATGTTTTTTGTTGAATCTATTGTATTAATTTGTAATATACCATACATGTCATCATGAACACCACACTGATAATATAAAGTGTCAGGTGCACCAGTTGGTACTGTAAATGTAACTGTACTTTCGTCAGCACCATTATTTGTAACACCGGTGGAATATATTGTTGATGTTGAACCATCTGCAGACAGCTTATCCTTATAAGGTTCTGTCATAATCCACAATGGATGACTTTTTGCATTTACATTAAATTTGTATGTGTTACCTCTATATAAAGTTAAAATTGGATTTCTTTCATTTTCTCTATGCGGTAAATTCCAAGCACGTGTTGAACTACCATCATCTGGCCATGCTTCAACTTTATATTCTGCTACTGCTGACGGTCCAACTGAATCTATTTCAATTGGGTTAGGACCTTCTGGTAACCAGTAATATTCTCTGTAATTAACAAGTTTATCATAATCAATTGCTGGATTCCAACTATAAACTTTTTCTTTGTTTAGTCTATCATGATTATTAATTTTCCCACCAAAATATTTAATTTGATTAATATAGTCATCGTATGTTCCTGTAAACTTAACTTGATCTTCAGGATTGATTGATGTTGTATCTTTATCTGTATAAGTTACGGCAGGTTCTAATTGATAGGCAAATCTATCTCTACTTGTTGCACCAATATATCTGTCAGTAACTTTTCTTGTGTAAGCATCTTGTCTACCAATAAATCCGTCTAGTCTTTCTAATGCACCTTTTTGAATTAAAGGATCTAATGTACTTGATAAAAATCTACTGTTTGTATCTGTTCTATAATAGGCCGGTAAATGTTGTATAGTTCTACGATATTCGTTATTACCTTGTTTTACAACTTCTTGATTTGTTAAAGGTGATGTTGGATTATCTGCCATTAGTATCCTGCTCCACTACTGCCGGTACTTGAACCAGAACCTGATGTAGTAGAACCTGACACTGCTGAACCTGTTGTAGTGTTTGTTGTAGTAGTTGATGTTGAAGTTACAACTGTTCCTGATGCTTCTAATTGATTGGCACCTAATGCAGTTATAATTGATACATCACTAACGGTGGCCCCACTAATGAATATTTCATCAGCCGCTGAATTAATTTGAAACAGAGACCCAAAACTCTGTCCTGATTGATTTGGCACAATCACAACTGTCAATAAATGTGGTGCCAGTTGGTTGTGAACATAAGCGGCTAATTCTGTAAAATAAAAACTATCTCCAAAATCCCAATTATCTAATGCAAAAAATTCATTTATTGCCGCAATTGCTCTTGTTTTAACAACTGCATCTGTAACATTAGTTTTAAGATTTTTTACAACTTTAAATGTTGCTTGTAATTCTTCATCAGCATTTGTTCCAAATAAAATTTTATATTTTACTGGATGGTAAATGATTTGATCACTTAATGATTTCAAAGGGTTAAGTGTACCTGAATAACTTATTCTCAATTGGTCACTTGTTGATGTTATTGGCTCAGTACCTCCATCTTGCAACCATATCCTATATAAATTGTCATATGATCTTTCTAACATATAAACATCAACAATATTCGATACACTAGGGTCTATTCTAGTTTCTTGTCCTGCATTGTGTTTATATTGAAAACTAATAGGCCTTCTTCCACGTCTTGCAATATAATCTGTTGTGGTTGTTATTGTGTTGGTTGTTAAACTATATTTTTTAATAACATTTTCTGCTTCATCATAAAAATAAAATAATTGTGCATCTGTATACGTTGTTATGTTTAAATTTATATCTGTTTCGTTTTGTGTTACAACAAAATTTGTTGCCGCGTATGGTTTATATCTTTCTATATTATTGTATGAAATATATTTTTGAAAAAATACAAATTTAGTTGTTGGCGACGTGTCTGGTTCTACTATAATATCAAAAATATCTGGATTATCAACAACCCCGTCATCGTCATCATCATAAAACCCAACTTTTACTTTTCTATTATCTTGATAACCATCTGCTTCTGTAACTGTATCTACAACTTGCCAATTAATTGGGTAACCAATTGAATTACCTGTAGAAACAATTGAATTTGTTTTTAATATTTTTACAGTATCTTTAACACTTTTACCTGTTTCATAATCATAACTTTTTTCTTGTATATCATAATGAAATTTATTTTGTGCTTCTGATTCAAAAAAGTAATCTAATGATCTATAAGTCACTGTATAAGTATTACCATCATTTGTAAATTTAAACCACCAACTAGCATCTAAGTTTGTATTTGCTGTTGATCCTGTATTACTCAAACTAAATGTTGAACTAGAACTTAAATTTGTTGATGTTATTACTTTCCAAGTTTCTGTATCTATATCATATCTTAGGCCAAAATCTTCATATGCTTCAACACGATCAATAATGTCTGTTTTTAAATCATCTGCAAATGTTATAGTTAAATTTGGTATAACCACTGATACAACAGAACCGTTTGGTACTATATTATTAAGTGTAACTGGGCCAAGGCCCGATTCTAAATTTCCTGTTCCACTATTTGCACCATCACCTTCTACTGCACCAATTTTTGTCCATACTCTATCTTCTGCATTATCGGATCCGGCAGTAACTAAAGAATCATTTAAAAATTCTCTTGTATCTGGTGATGTAAATTTAACAAGTGCACCTACTTTTATATATTTCATATTGGATGTTGCAAAATCACCTATTACAAGAGCACCGGTTCCGGTAGTAAAATATCCTGTATTAGTATTTGTACTTGTTGTTGTTGAATTCCATGTAGCACTTAAAGAACTTAAATCTTTTGTACTATATTTTAAATAATAAAATTGTCTTGAATATGCTTCTTTAAGTTTTTTTTCTACTGAATTATCAATAGTTGATTTAATATTATTTCTATTATTAAAAGTAAATGTAAATGTATTTGTATTTTCTTCTCTGTAAAGTATTCCGTCTTCTGCAAAAACACTTACATTTGAATATGCCCCTGTTGGGTCTAAAATTTCTTTTGCTCGTGATATTCCTGATGCTGATCTGTTTACTGATCTTACTTTAATAATTTCTTGTGATGCTGATAAAGGTACAACTTGATAATCTTCTGCTGTTATCATTCTATTTTGTGAATAATAAACTTGTGGCGCTTTTTCTTTAATTGAGTCATTTGTTTCTGTTGCAACAGAATTATACACCGAAGCCTTAAGACTTAAAGTTAAACTTACTGACTGACTTGCACCATGGGCATCTGTATATGGAACCGTTAATTGTATACCTTGCATATCAGCAGGTTGAATTGCATATTTGGCATTGTCACTTTTTCTATAATATAGTCTAAATGTTCCTAAAGGTAGATTACTAAAATTTCCATCACCAAATACTAAATCAATTGCATCATCTGATTTTGTTACAACATTATAAATGTTTCTTTCTGTTTTTGCTAAAGAATTATAAATTGCATTATTGCCCGATAACGCTGGAACTTGTTTCCATTGTTCAAAAAGTTGTCCAAATTGATCTAATTTATACAGCCAAACATCATTGTTATTAATATTATTTGCAGGAATTGATTTAACATAATTTGTAATTGCTGTATCAACTGTAAACTCTAAATTTCCACTTATACCTTGTTTAAACAAAAAGAAAAACCCTGTATTGTTAGAACTATCACCTGAACCATCTGTTCTGTAAGTATATGTTAAACCTGTACCTGGTACTGGAGATGCTTCATAAATTGATTCACTGTCTGTAATGCTACTTGGAATTATTTCAAATTGTCTTGTTGTACCACCTATGTTTTTTCCAAAACGAAAAATTGGTAAATCAACTTGACTAGAACTTAAAGTGTAAGTTTCAGTTGTTATTCCACCAATTGCTCCTGCCTCTCTTGGTGAACCAAAAAGTTGTCCAGTTTGATTTGCCACATTTAAAATTGCAATGAATTGTTCTCTGTAATTTGAATTTGCTGAATCATTCCAAATTATATTTTGATTTACAAGATTAGTTCCTGCAGAATCATTTACATCTTGTGTTGTAGATATAGCATCTATTTTTAATAAACCCGTTGCAGGTTGATTTCTTTTAGCATTATAATTAATAAGTCTTGCTAATCTTAAAACTGAATTTCTTCTCTCTGCTGTTTCTAAAAAGTTTTCTCTTGCGTTTAAATCTATTCTGAAAGAAAGTGCCTGTGCTATATAGGCAATTAAATCTAAAAGTGCTACATATTCTGAACTTTCTACAAAGTCATTAAAGTCTTCAGGGTAATTTTCACGTAGATAGGCCACCATAGTTCTACGTAATGTTTCAAAATCATAACTTTTGAAATCTGCCTGCTGAAATGCTTGGTAAATCTTACGCCAATCTTCAGCAACTAATAATCTGTTTTGTCTATCTGTTGTGGCCATACTGTTTATATGGATATTTATATATTAAATTATATGCGTATATTAAGATAGACGTAACAGTGAATTTTCATCAAATTTAAACTGTAATTTTTCAGTAATGTCTAAAGGAATATACTTTATTGTAGCTTGTATTGCTATACCATGATCTTGTTGCTGTACTAATATTTCTTCAGTAGCAATACGAGGATCTGCATTCAAGTTGTCAGTAATGTCATTTGTAATAGCATCTTTTAAATCCTCTGTAAATGGTTCAAACAAACAATCATATATTATTGTACCAAATTCTGGATTCTCCACCCTTTCACCCTTTCGTACCGACAAACGATTTATGAGATCCTGTTTAACACACTCAAAATCATAAACTTTAAAGTTCTGCCTTTCGGCTTTTGATGAAAATCCTTTAAATGTAACTGAAGCATTATTCGAGTTCTGCGTGTTTGATTCGTATGCCATTAATTTAATCTCCTAAAGTCTACGTCTACTTTATTATAATCTACTATATAAAAACCTGTATCTGTCATTTTTCTTGCCCATGGAACTTCTTGTGCCATAACACCTTCATAAATTCCATTAGTATGTTTGTATTTAAACCTGTAAATGTTAATACCAGATTGTGACTTGCCAATTAATTGTATATCTTCTTTTAAACGTATATCACTCCACTTACTAAAAAATGATCCTACTACACTACCGATTTTTCCGATTTTAAATCCTAAATTTGCTGTTACATTTTGTAAGAAAGTTTGCCCTCCTATATAGGCCTCCCTTGCATTAAAAAGTCCTACTTTACGTGCTAAACTTTTTACTTGATTGATTCCTACAATTTTTCCACCTATTACATTAGAAAATGTTTGTGTTATACTATTCAAATTGCCAATTGTAGACTTAATATTTGTCAAATTGCCAACTGTAGACTGAATATTTGACAAACTGCCAATTGTAGACGTAATATTTGCTACAGAAACGTTACCTGTGATTCCTGACACTGTGTCTAAACTAAAAAGTTGGCCTGTGCTGTTTACAAAAACATGATCTTTAAAAAGTTTTATATTGTCATTAGATAAACTTTGAATCACTTGTGATGATAATGTTTTAGTTAAATTATCAGGCATTGTAGAAATACTTCCAAGTTTTAATTTTTCTGATATACTGTCTTTGATATTAAACGGAAGTTTTACTTTGTTAGTGATACCATAAATTTCATTATATTTTGTACCAAAATCAGTTAATAAGTTTTTGGCTTTTTGTACATTAGTACTTGCACCCATTTTACTTTGCATCCATACCAAAGCATCTGCTTGATATTGTGCATCACGAATAGAAGAATTGGTGCTGAATCTATTTTGATTGTTTATATACTCCGCTGTACCTGGAGTATTTGCTAACTTACTCCATTGTCTTTTGTCATCATGATCTATTGGAATTACGCCATCACCTAAAATAACACTTGCTCTAAACATTGGTTCATGTGTAACCAGTCTATGCACTGTGGTTTTTGTTTCTCTTGTAAAAGATTGTAAGGGTTTTATTCCTTTTTGTGCTAGTTCAACATCGCCTTCGTCTCTTGCTTCCATACCTACATACTCTTTTGTGAGCCAGCCAGGACCCCAACTACCACTAGCACCTACTGAATTCATATGAACTTGTTCTCCTGCTAAATGAACCTGACCTCCTGCTCCATGTAATTGCTGTGCAGGTGTATATGATGTAATTCCTTTGGCACCATATGTCATAACAGGACCATCTTGAGATGAAGTAAACACACCCTCAACCCCCATTGTCAAAAGCATTTTACTTGACATCAGTGTTTCTCTTTCACTATTCATTCTAATGTTTCCACCAGCATGGAAGTTAATGTTGGAATCTGAGTGTACGTTAAAATCTCCTTCTGTTCTTAAATTGATTCCACCCACTCCAGAATACACATCAATTCTTCCATCTTTGGTCATTTCAATATAAGCATTACCTGAACCGTTGGCAATATATACAACACCTTCTGTATCGTGCATTAAAAGTTGATGCCCTGATGCTGTTCTCAATCTTGTTAATTGATTTGATCCATCTGCGGCTCCATCATCCATCACAAGCGTGTGGCCACTTCCTCTTGTAACAAAATCTTTTGCTCTTGAATCTTTTGTACCTACCGGAACTCTTGAGACTGTTGTGTCTTTTCTTCCCGGGGTGCTTATTCCAAACACTTGACTTGGGGATTCACGTCTTGCAGAAGAAGTTGTATTACCCCTAACATCATCTGCACTTAATCCTTGTTTAACTAATACCTCTGCAAACGGATGAATAGGTTTTGGGTTTGAATTATAATTATTGTTTATTAAGGCACCGGCCGCACTTCTGTTCAATTCTCCTGCTGGTACATTAGTTGAACCATACGTTGATTTTTTATCAACACTTGCATTTTTCATTTCATTTGGATTGCTAGTATCCAACCCACTTGTTTTATCAAAAGTATTTTCACTTGATGCAATACCTGGTATCATGTGATTTGTATAAGGATCTTGTATACAACCAATCCAATACGCTTGGTTTGTTTTACCTTCAGCAAAAATTACTAAAACTCTTGTATCTAAATCTGGTGGGACACCCCAAAAACCATAACTATGTTGACTACCTGTATAATCTCTTGAGTGAGGAATATTATATCTTTCTGGTTTTGCACCATAAAAAGGAGATAGATACTCACAAGTTATTAACTGCTTTTCGTCTGGGTTCATTGTTTTTGCAAGTGCAGGAATTAAAACACTCAATCTACCCATTCTAGCAGGGTCTTTATTTCCTTTAACAATACCTATATATGGACCAGGCGTTATTGCTGTCCAACTTTTATCTACGCCTGGTGCTGAGGCATTTGACGCATCACCTTTTAAATAATTACGTAAATGGCTCATTTAAATAAATCCTTTAGTTATTTTGCTCAAGGTTTTTTTAATATTTTTTCCAAATTCATTTATTTTTGCATTTATTTTTGTTCGACCGATATCAATTATATTATCAATTGTTAAACCTTTTAATTTTAGAGTTGTAATTTCTTTTTGAGTTCCAATATATGTTTCTCCATTGTTCCGATAAACTTTATATTCAGTATATGGTTTCGATATAGATATACCTTGGTTATTAAACCTTACCATATGCAAGACATTAGTGTATTTTCCTTCGTTAAAATTGTGTTCTACCTGGTATACTCGATAAAGTCCAGAAAAAGTTGCAGATTGCGTATTTTGTAATTCATATGTACCTCTTTTATCATTTATATCTGTAGGCATTCTATAATTTAATAATACAATTGGTTCTGCAAATTCCGTATTATAACACCGAAGTTTGTCATTCCAAATGTGATTTCTATTTCCTCTAAATACACCAATATCTTTGTCATCACTTGTTCCAGGAGCAATTTTAAATGGGTTTGCAGGAATAAATTGTGATTGTGAAATCCATGCAGGATCTCCTAATATTTCTAATCTTAAAACTATCATATCTGCTTGTGGATGAGTTAAGTAATCTAAAAATTGATCAAATGCCGTAGTGCCGCCAATTGTTCTGCCAGTGCCTCCGCTCTGAGCCATCCCTGCTTCTGATTTATAAAGAAACGTTTGATCTTCGACAGATTCTTTAATTGGCTCTATACTTGCTGTTTTTTCAACATGATGTGGGTCTGCTCTATTTTTTTTACTACTATCAACATTTTTTAATTGTGCAGTAAAGTATGCAACTTTATAATTGATATTGAAATCTAAAATATCAACGTTTTCACCAGTAAAAATATAATTGTAAGTTTTGTGAACAAAATTTTTAAAATTTTGTCCTGTACTAACCCCAGGTATTGCAAGACTATAAGCATGAATTTTGTATGGTTCAATTACATATTTTATACGCTTGACATTTGTTTTTCTTTTATTATCATATGGTTCCTTACTTTGAGGAATTATTGATGCTCTAATTTTATAATAATCATAATGCATATCTGCATCGTTGGATGTTGCTGTTTTAAATACACCTGATGCACCACCGTTAAATTGGGCCGCTCCGAACTTTCTTTCAACAATACTAACCCAATCTTTATATTTGTCATCACTTACCATCGGGTGTGTCTTCATTATTTCTTCCAAAATTTTTATAATATTGTCACCTGCAACTATTTTCATGTACTCAGTTCGTTCACCTCCAGCTGGTGCATCATAACCTTGTGAATACATTGCCGTTTGTTGTAAACTGTCTATATCAAGTTTAGTTGTATCTGGCTTAAAAAATTTATCAATACTAATTTCATATGTGTCTGGATGTTCGTTTATTTCACCTTTTTCGTCTTCGGTTTGTCTGTTTAAAATTTTCTCAAATTCTTCAACTACTGCACCTAGCGTTTTGTTTGTTGGAACAATTGATCCTGCTGTTCGTACATAACTGTATCTATCCACATAAGGAAATTCATTATATGGAATAGCGGTCACTGTATATACTGTTCCTGCTTGATTAACTTCAAGTTCCATGTTTACCAACTTCATTGGGATTACACGTTTTAAACTATTCTTAACGTCATTTGGTATTGCATTATTAAATTCATCAACCCCTGCAAAATCTATTGTCAACAAATATGGTGCATCTAAATGGTCTAGGTAGTTGTTATTTGCGGCCGCGGCTCTCACTCTCTCTAATAAAGTAATGCCCCATGGTTCAACAATTTCCATTTCAATGTGTGTAACAGATGTTAATCTTCTTTTTTCATTTAAACCTGGAAGAGAATTCACCATGACATTTCTAAAATACATATCATTATTTTTTTGAAACTCGGCTTGACTTTTATTAAGTGCTTTTTTCATTTGTTCATTGCTATCTACTATTTTTCGATTTTCAGGTGTAAGAGTATCTTGTCCTGGTTGGCCTGCTTTACGATTAGCATTTGGTCCAATACCTGCACTTCTTATTATTATGTCGTGTGGTTTGGCAGTTAACAATGTTTTTTGGTTCTCTAAATCACTTTGACTTAACGCTGATAGTGTGAATAATACATTATAAGACGCATATTTAAATAATTGATTTGGATCAGAAACATCAGCAATATAGGTAGCGTTACCTGTACCTGCGTTTACGTTTGATTTTGTTGTAAAAGGAGCATCTGCCATATTTAAACTCCTAAATCTTTAAGCACATTCTCTTTTTTTGGCAACTGAATAGTTACACCCATCTCGAAATCGTAAATTGGGTCTTCAATTTTGTCTGGATTTCGTTGTGCAAATACCCACCAAAGTCTTGGTGTGCCATAAAGGTCATAACTTAAAAGATCAGGTCTGTAAGCATAAGTTCTTTCTATTATATAACTTTGATCATCTAATTCTGCTGTAAGTGTTCTTGGGTTTAGCACATCTAGATAATCTGACAATTCTTCAGTTTCAAAATATGGTGATGTATTTGAGTATCCGGCCATTAAATGAACCCTACCTCATTTGCACCCTTACCAGACAATTCGCCACGCACAAACTTTTTCATTGAGAACGTCTTAACACTATCTCTTGAATAAATTGGTGTTATAAGAACTGAAATATTTGATAACGTTGGCGCCCAGGTTTGATCCATATTCTCAATGTCAGCAATATCAAATCCAGCATCTGCACCTGTAAGTCTTTTATATGGGGTACTGTTTTGTTTAGTTGATATATAATCTATTCCTGCTCTAAGTTCAACGTTAAAAGTGTTAATAACCACAGGCACTTTATTGAACATATGCTCTCCATATCCTGACAAGTGTAAGATTGGTGGTGGGCTTCCTTTTTGTTCTTCATCACTTCCAAAAAACATTTTGGTTGCTGTTCTTAAAAAAGCAATCACTGCCACCCAATATTTGGCATCATCATGATTTTGCACTGGAAACTCACCAATAACATTCATCTGATCTACCTGCGAATTTTGATATGCATAGTGAGGATAGTTGCTGTGTATTTGTTCCATTGCATTGTAATTTGCTGTATGCTGTATTATCATTGATGGTGTCAATGGCCAAAAGAATCCTCTGCTACTATATAATGGTGCTAATAGTTTGTTGTTATCAAAGAAAAAAGACTGTAAAGGAGAATTGTATGGTACTTGTAGTCTCACACGCCAGTCTGTTTTATCACTACGTCCTGACCATTTAGCTGTTGCATGAGTGAGTCGAGAATCTGATGCTCCGCCTCTTAATCCAGCCCCTGTTAATCTTGACAAGGTTCTATTAATAGCACTGCCGCCTATGTTTTTAATAATTGTTCCTAGTCCTACTTTATTTGCCATTTTCTACTTGCATTTACACCTTAAATTTCGTATACTTTAAACATATTTATAGGCATAATTATAGGCGCATTTAACTCCCTCTACGGCACGATTCAACAGACCTGTTTGTGGTCATTTACATTAAAATAAAAGATAATTATGAAACGAGTGAAGTATTTAAACAACCGTGATCTATTGGCACAAATATATGCCAGTAAAAATACATTTTGTTCATACATAACTCCAGAAGACGGAAGATATGATGTAATTATATTTGACGTTAAACAAATAAATGCCAGGACTATTGCCTTAGCAAGAAAAGCTCGTTCTAAAAGACTTACACAAGAAGCATGGAAACAAGCTAAAAAAACTGGATTAAAAAAAATAAAATTAAGCGACTATACTGTATCAACAAGAAAAATTGACAAAACTGAATTAGTATTTAGAGTAAAGACATATAATCATATTCCTACTGATTCTACTAGAAAGAAAAATCCTAAACAAGTATCAGACTATCATACTAAAGTAAACTTTCCACCTTTCCAACATTACAAAATTAATAAGAAAGGCAAACCATTATGTGTAGGAAAATCTCACTGGATTGGTGGAATGTCAAATGGATATTTTTCGTGCAACCATGGTAAAATTACAAATTCACTTGCATTAATGTTTATAAAATTATGTGAAAGATATGGTACAAGAGCAAACTGGAGAGGTTATACTTATAATGATGAAATGCAATCACAAGCATTAATGCAACTATCACAAATTGGTTTACAGTTTGATGAAAGCCAATCAGAAAATCCATTTGCATATTATACTGCGGCAATAACAAATTCATTTACAAGAATTCTCAACATTGAAAAGAAAAATCAAACCATTAGAGATGATTTATTAGAACAACATCATATGATGCCATCAATTACTAGACAACTCTTAAACACAACTAGTACTGAAGCATACAAAAAAAGAATGGCAAACGTACATGGCCCTGCTAAAATAGTAAACAAAACTGGTATAATAAAACTAAATCGAGCATTACGTAAAAAAGGTGAACTAAAAAAAGACGACTTTGATTCAGTAGGTTACAAAAAGGTTGATATGAGTAAACATATCCCTCCTGTAAAGAAGAAGTGGAAATGACATTTTTTAATAGAGTAGCTTGTTTTACAGATATACACTTTGGATTAAAAGGTAATTCACGTGTACACAATGATGATTGTGAAGCATTTATAAAATGGTTTATTGGACAAGCCAAAGCACACAATTGTGAAACGTGTATATTTCTCGGTGACTGGCATCATCATAGATCTGCAACCAACGTTTCAACAATGAATTACACAGTATCTAATGTTGAACGATTAGCAAAAACATTTAAAAACTTTTATTTTATAAATGGTAATCATGATTTATTTTACAGAGAGAAACGAGAAATTAATTCTGTAGAATATATTAGAAATATTCCTAATGTGCATATTGTAAACAAATGGATTGTAAAAGATGACGTTGCAATTATTCCATGGATGATACAAGACGAATGGAAAAAAATTGAAAAAATGAATATGAAATACGTATTTGGACATTTTGAACTTCCATTTTTTAAAATGAATGCAATGGTAGATATGCCTGATATTGGTGGAATTAAAACAGAACACTTTGCTAATTGTGGAAAAGTATTTACAGGGCATTTCCATAAAAGACAATACAACAAAAATGTAACCTATATTGGTAATGCATTTCCACACAATTACGCAGACTCTTGGGATGATGAAAGAGGTATGATGATATTAGAATGGGGTGGAGAACCAAAATATATTAATTGGCCAGATATGCCAAGATATAGAACAATTAAAATATCTGAACTCCTTGCAGATCCAGACAAAATATTAAAACCAAAAATGTATGTAAGAGTAACGTTAGATATTAAAATTTCATATGAAGAAGCAAACTTCATACGAGAAACGTTTATAGACAAATACCAATTAAGAGAATTACAATTAATACCTGAACAAATTAATCAGGCACAACAACCACTAGTAAAAGTGCAAAAATTTGATTCTGTTGATCAAATTGTATTACAACAATTAAAAGGTGTTGATTCTGAAACATACGATAGAAAAATATTAATGGCAATTTACAATAATTTAGATGTTAGTAATTAAAAATATTACAGTAAAAAATTTCATGAGCGTGGGCAATCAAACCCAAGCGATTACGTTTGATAACAAACACCTTATTCTAGTGCTTGGTGAGAACATGGATTTAGGTGGTGATGATGCTGGTGCAAGAAATGGTACTGGTAAAACAACTATTATTAATGCACTATCTTATGTATTTTTTGGTGGAGCACTTACCAATATTAGAAGAGACAATCTTGTTAATAAAACTAATAACAAAGATATGGTAGTTTCCATAAACTTTGTAAAAAATAATGTAACCTATACAATTGAACGTGGACGAAAACCACAAATATTTAAATTTTATGCAAATAACATTGAACAGAACATGGAATCAAACGAAGCACAAGGAGAAAATAGAGAGACGCAAAAAGAAATAAACAGATTAATTGGTATGACTCATGCTATGTTTAAAAACATTATCGCATTGAATACATACACACAGCCATTTCTTGCAACTCAACAAGCAGAACAAAGAGAAATAATTGAACAGTTATTAGGTATAACATTATTAAGTCAAAAAGCTGACTTGCTTAAAGACCAACAAAAAGCAACTAAAACAGAAATAGCCGAGGAAAAAATAAAAATTGATTCTCAAGTTACATCAAATGAAAGAGTACAAGAGTCAATTGAATCTTTAAACCTAAGAAGTAATGCTTGGCAAACACAAAAAAAGGAAGATAAAAAAGGATTCTCAAAAGCAATTGCGGAACTTGAAAAAGTAGATATTAATAAAGAACTAAATGCACACAAAAAACTTGCAAAACATACTGATGATATAAAAACATTAAGAAATTTAGAAAAAGAAAAAGCATATCATGAGTATTCATTAACCAAAGCACAAACACAAGTTGAAAAAACAAAAGAAGATCTCGAATTTGCCAAAGATGCTAAATGTCCAACTTGTGGACAAGAACTTCGTGATGATAAACACGAACATTTAGTAACTCAATTAAATTCAAATTTAACTGAATCTAAAGAATATGCGGAAAAACTAAAAAGTGATCTTGTAAATGTGCAACAAAATGTTACTGCAATAGGAGATTTAGGTATTGTACCTGACATATATTACGATAATATTGACGAAGCATATAACCATAAAAGTTCTTTAGCAGATTTAAAAAGACAACTAAAACAAACAGAAACTAAACATGATCCATATCAAGAACAAATTACAGAATTAAACAAAAGTGCCATTCAAAAAATTAGTTACGTAAAAATAAATGAAATGGAAGATTTATACAGGCACCAAGAATTCTTATATAAACTATTAACTGCAAAAGATTCATTTATAAGAACACGAATAATTGAACAAAACTTAACTTATTTAAATCAACGTCTAGCATATTATCTAGGACAAGTAAGACTTCCGCATACAGTTACTTTCCAAAGTGACTTAACTGTGCAAATTGAGGAACTGGGTAGAGATTTAGATTTTGATAATTTAAGTAGAGGCGAAAGAAACAGATTAATTTTAAGTTTAAGTTGGGCATTTAGAGATGTTTGGGAATCACTTTATCAACAGATCAACTTATTGTTTATAGATGAGTTGGTAGATGCTGGTATGGATGTGTCCGGGGTTGAATCTGCTATGGCAGTACTAAAAGACATGAGCAGAACTCAACAAAAGAACATTTTCCTAATTTCTCACAAAGATGAACTGGTTTCTAGAGTAGATTCAGTACTAAAAGTGGTAAAAGAAAATGGTTTTACCAGTTATGCTAATGATGTTGAAATACTTGTTTAGATTTTACTTGACAGAACCACTTCTTATGTGCTTTAATTACTGCTATGTTAATTAACTATACAAAGGGACTATAAATTATGTCACAAACACACGAATCGATCATGACAGAGATTCAAAACTACTCTGAAGAGAACGGAAAGTTCACAGAGAAAGGTATCAAAGCTTCTGCCACTAGAGCTCGTAAGGCATTGGCCGCTCTTTCGAAACTGATCAAACTAAGAAGAAAAGAAATTCAAGAGGCAAAAAACGCGGCTAAAACTCAAGCGGCGGCTTAATTGTTAATTGGATCCAATTAGATTAAGCCTTCACTTTACGTGGAGGCTTTTTCTTTTATAAGTGCAAAAAGCTCGGGGAGATGCTCCTCGAGTTTTAATTTACTAAATTTATCCTGTTTCTTTAAATTATCTAGCATCAATTTGATAGAGTTTGAACTACCAATCCATTTAATATTATTTTTTTTAAAAAAAACTGCGTTATTTTTTTCAACTATCTTTCCAACGTTTTCACTGAGATTATTATAAGCTAGATCTGCTGGCATATGAACTAGATTTAATTCAATCCTGCTTGGAATAAGTTTGAAAAGATTTAACATAATTTTATCAATATAAAAAATGTTTAAATTACTTACAGTAACATATACTGATAACTTGTTAAGCCCAAACTGTTTAATATAGGTTTTAACATTTTGTTGAACTTTATCCCATTTACTTGGTTGTCTAATGTATTCAAAAATTTTATCATAACCGTCAAGAGAAAAACAAATATTAAAATTTTTGAAGCTGTTAAGGAGTTCAATTTGCTTTGATGTTAACTTTACTGTTCCATTTGTTTGCAAAGAAAATTTAGTATTTCTATCTAACCCTTCGAGATACTGCCAAAGTGAAATAGATTTTAGAGTCTCTCCTCCAATAAATTCTATGTGTTCTAGCTCATCTATATTATCAACATCTGATGGTTTTATTTCTGGAATTGTCCATTTCCACTTTTTATAACCAGAATACATTTGCTTATATTTTTTAATCCACGAAGTGCTCAGTCCAGGATTACACATAACACAGTATAAATTACAGACATTACCTACAGGTATTACAGCAATCTTAACCATACGTTTATTCTGTAGTAAATAATTTTCGTAAATTTTGTTATCTTTTTGTCTTTTTGAAATTATACCAATATCCTCTGCTTTCCAACAGTTTGTACAAAATTTACTTCTACGATTGTTCCTGTGGTCTTCTAAAAGTTGTTCAGTATCTCGCTCTGCTTTGAATTCTTGCAAAAGGCAACAGGGAGAATTAAATTGATAATCTTGATTTATAAAAGGCAAGACACATTTATTTGTCATTTAATATACCTTTGGTTATTTTTTCTCTGATTATTCCAGATCCGTGTATTCGCACACGAATATGACCATTATAATAACTATCGGTTTCTAACACTTTACGTGCAAATTGCTCTCTGGCTTCTACATATGAAAGTTCTGCTTTTGATTTACAATAAAAAAGTATTTCTTTTTTAAACTTATCTTTACCAAGTTTATTAATATCAATAGTTAAGTTATCACTACTACCATAATAATCTTGCCAATCGCTAGATACTGTATACCTACGTTTGTTAACTCTTCCTTTTAATGGTCTACGTGATCTTCTAAATCTTGCTAATTTTTTTCCAATATACATCCTACCATTGGTTATGTTTGTTATTTGATATACAAAACCTACACAGTCTTTAGGTAATTCTTTTATTTCTTTATTATTATAAATCCACATTCGGAGGAAAATCCCTAAAAAATTTATGATATAGTTTATTAGGCTGTTTCATTACTTTTGGAAAATATTTTGCGTAATTTATCAAGTCTTTTGTATTATTTGGGAAATCGTTCATAGAAAAAAAAGGCACATCAAAATAATGCTTCTCTAAATCATACAGAACGGCCGCTTCTCCAATAACACTTAATTTTTTAATGTCAATAAACTTATTTTGTTTGCAGGCATCTACCACCCGTTTGTATTCTAAAAAATTATATAGGCTTATATTTTTATCAATAAATTCTTTATGTAAATCTTTGAAATCTAAATCATAGTTAAAATATTTCCGCATAAAAGATTGTAATTTGTCATAATCTAAAATATCTGTTATATTTAATAAGTCAATAGACTGCATATTTTTAATTTCGTTATTAATTTTGGTTATGCGGTTGTTGTTCCTATAAAAAATTTGTAACCAAAAAAATTGCCGTAAAATATACCTTGGCACAGTTTTGTTTTCTTTGTTTACATCATAACCAAAAAAATAATTGATACTTTGAACGAGTTGTTTCATGGCGTCGTGCTTTGGGTACGATCCGTGTTTTTGCACAAAATCATAAAAGTTTTTTTCTAGATATTCAACACCACATCCGTTGTACTGCCCGTCATTGGTTCTGCTTAGATAGGCGTGTAAAATATATTGAAAATAGTTTTCATTCCAGACACAACCTATTAATGTTTCAAATGCAGTACGATTCTCATCAATATCTTGTCTAGTGTATGGCGCAAAATAGTCAAAAACCTTTACGTTTCTTTCTCTGTTATGACTGGCACCACCTGCTACAAAAGGAGCTGATAATACCTTTTCTTTTTGGTAACAATCCAAAATATAAGCAACATAGTGGCCAAATGAACCCGGTGTAAATACCACCGCAAATTTATTATTCATTGAAATATTCCAGGCACCCACCTATTCTCCTTATATCTACAGTAATACAATGTATTCCTCCGTCCCAAAAATGACGTGGAGGGAAATCTACTACGTGCGGAGTTATGCCCAATTGTTCCATTTGTTTAAAAGATTGTTCATGCTCAGCTATACAAATCACATTATGCTCATCTACTACTAACATATTTGCTTCGAACACTGTTTCTAGACTATTTCCTACCCAACTCTTTGCTTTTTCTTCTATGTGTTTGCTAAAGATTGGGGAATAAAAATTATTTTCTGCTGTCCACCATCTCCCATTTTTAATAGCATTCGCTACCTCCCTCTCTCTCGCTTTCCTATCTTGTTCTATCCAAAAAACTTTCCAATCTGGAACTGTTTTATCATAATAATCTTTGTCTGCCCAATGACTAGAAAAAATATGGCCATTCTTAATAGGACAAAAAACACCATCCATGTGTCCTCCTTCGGTTGTTAATATAACATTATAGTCTTTTTCAAAAAATGTAATTGCTTTTTTAACGTGTTTCATTCCATCTTCTGGTAGAAAATCTTTTACATCAACAATAAGTTTTTTTCCTAATCTCACAATACCCGAAAAAATTAACCAACATCTAGGATCTAATCCTCTGTCTAAAATTTCCACGTGTTCTCCTTGTTTTTTATATTCTTCAATAACATTATGATATGGTTCAATTTTATAACCTTGTGGCACAATCCATAATTGGTTTCCTAAAGTTATACACCAATCTCTTGGTGCTACTGGGGGTTTAATTAAGTTATTAAAAGAATCAAAATAATTATCTATACTACCGAATTCGGGTTTCCTTACTTTAACTCCAAGTCCTATTAGAACTTTTTCTAGGTTGGTAAACCCTATCTCTGTCTGTTCTGTTATTTTACAAAATGTATCTTCTACTTTGTTTGGCAAATGTTGATAAAACTTTGCAGGATACGTTCCACCAATCCAGACTTCCTCTAATGGTTGAAATCCAGTAAAACTTTCTATAATTTTCATGCTATCGATATTTAAAGCCAAAAAGACCACCATAAAATTTATCTTTATGCTATATACAAGCGATGGGCAACAGCATCCATCCACTAGGCAAAACATATCTACTCTATATAAACAGCATTGAGGTCGCATTTTGCGATCAGATCTTGCTTGTAGAAAAAGGCAAAGATGGGGCTCTGATGAAAAAGCACCCCCAGGTTTGTGTAAAATTATCGTATAAAGGTTACACAAATTCGCGTTGGAAAGAACTAGCTAATGGGTACAGCACAACCGCCCAGTTACGACAGCAATATATGATGACTTCTACTCAGCACATGAGCAAGTGGTTCTGCTAGAAATAGCAGAACTATGACTAACAACTAGCACATAAGACGCAACTTGCGTTAAGTTTAAAAAGCGTAAAGCGTAAATTTAAAAAAGAAACAAGCGTAGCGAAGTTTCAGATGGCTATAAGCCATCTTACCATAACCGTAAATACTGTAAATGAAACTAATCTTTGACCATATCCTTGGCAAACAAGAAAAACAAGATTTAATAATATGTAATCCTCTTGCCGAAATAGGAGAAGAAGAGGAACATGAAGCAGTTGACACTGGTTGGTTAGCATTAGACTATCCTATAAACGGAAAAGAAGTATTCTATCAATGTCGGTCTACTCGCATTAACCTTGACTGCTATAAACAACGTTTTAAATCACATAAACTTCACGGTAAACAACTTAAAACAAAAGAACTAGAAGCTAACGAAATGGTTAAACTAGTTGACTTACCTAAAATATATCGCAATTTTATAAGGCGCAAAGGGTTTACGGAAGACTATAATCCATTTAACCATATGCATTGTAGAGATTCCTTTTTAATATTTTACACCGATACTGTAGATAAAATTATTGCGTTTACAAAACTTAAAAAATATCATTATCAAGAAGACGCATTTACAGGAATGATTCACGGAGGTAGAGATCGGGATACTACTATGTGGTGGGCAGGATACGAATCGGTAATACACTGTAATCTTGAGCCAATATCCCAACTTACTTTGGATATAGAATTGCAATGGGCAAAAGAACATAAAGCCGCATATTTTTATATGGGGGGTGGTTATGAGACATCATCACAGTATAAAAGTGAATGGGTAGGATTTGAATGGTGGACCGGAACTAAATGGTCTAAATCTAAAAAACTATATCAAAAATTATGCAGAAGTGATTCTAGAATTAAGTCTTTACAGGATGTCTCCACGATCCCGTCACTAGTGAAAGATAAAAGTTAATCAATATATTTTTTAAATTCTTCAGGTATTTTCTTAAATCGCCACAAAGTAACCCACTCTAAATAATTCTTTGGCCATTTTTTATAATAGTTTGTATTCTTAGCCAAACTTGATGCTCCACTGTTTAATGCATCTAACCGTGCTAATAACATTAATGCAGATTTGCCAAAATTAAACACTAACGTACCTATTTGTTCTACATGTTTTGGGTGATCGTCAAGTACTGCTAGATTTAATGGATTAGCATAATCATTAATCTTATCAGATATGTCTTGATATTCTTTAACAGAATATCGATTTGTAGGTGTTATAATAGCCAACACCTCAACCTTACCTTGCTCATCTTTATCTGTCCAATTGTCAACAAACTCTGTTAATTTTTCTAAAAGATTATCGTTAACAACTTTTATTCGTACAGTGTTATTTTTTAATGCAGGTGGAGCATATGGACATACTGGTAAATTATCCAACTCTGGAAATTCTTTTACTATAAAAGTTCTAATCCAGTGTTTTAATTCTTCTACTTTTTCTTCTGCTTCAGCTGAGGTCCAGTTTGTTGCTTGACTATTTGTAAGAGCATTACTTGGCATCTAATTATTTATTAATTTACTTTTCTT
>Ga0187833_10001260_pt1 | contig 29103 bp, 51 predicted proteins | sample ETNtaG_37_FD_167968 | JGI IMG/M metagenome (GOLD analysis project Ga0187833, IMG submission 167968) | Marine microbial and viral communities from oxygen minimum zone, Eastern Pacific Ocean - ETNP2014_SV_400_PacBio MetaG (Illumina Assembly) | ecosystem: Environmental > Aquatic > Marine > Hypoxic...
TGGTGCTTTTGCTCTGCCATCATATGCCATAATAAATCTCCTAATAATATAGCTTTATTGTATTTACCTTGATATTAATTCTTTTATTGTTTGTGGATACATAATATGTTCTATATATGTGTGTATCATTTCTTTTACTTCTTCTAAGGGTTTATCTCCTAATTGCATTGCTCTTTGATCAATAATTGCACCCGCATCAACTTCTTCCGTTACCCAATGAACAGTTGCACCAAACACTTTACATCCGTAATTATGTGCTTCTTCTATAGCATTTGTTGATCCTTTAAATGCTGGAAGCAAAGATGGATGAATATTAATTATTTTATCCTTCCATTTCTTAACGAACCGCGGCGACAGAATTCTCATATATCCTGCCAGAACAATCAAATCTACATCTTCCGGAATTGTTTCGTCTATTTTGCGTTCACACCATCCAAAGCCATTTTTATATTCTCCTTCTTTATAATCAAATACAAATATTGGAACATTCGCTTTTTCTGCACGTTTAATTACGTTGGCATTTTTATTATCTGTTATAACTCTATCTATTTTAATTTTGTTATCAATAATTGCACTAAAATTAGAACCTTCACCTGAAGCCATTACTACTATTTTTTTCATTATGCATCTCCAATTGAATCTATAAATTCCAGAAATTCTTTATCAGAATTGATGGATTTGAGATCATTTAGCATAGAAATAGCAAACTCATATCCTCTATTATTTTTGGCCAATCCTTCAAAGTTTTCAGGATTATAAAGAGCAATAAAAATAAGTTGAAGATACAAAACCTTAGTCATCGCTTCTTCTACTTCTGAATATAACTCTCCACCCATTCCATCTGTATAACTAAATTCTTCGGTTAAAGGTTCGTCAATACCTAAACAGTCTAAAGCATTACTATAAGCACTATCTGTTTCTTCATAAAAACCACATGCGGCCATTGTATGACAGAAAGATATTTTTTGTTCTGTTGTAAGTTCGGTTATTTTCATATTATGTATCGTGTCTATTTGATTGTATTGGAATGTTTTTGCATTCTTCTCTAGATAATTTTTCTTGTTCTTCTCTGTGATCTCTCATAACACCGATTCTTTTTATTAATTCATCCAAATCTGTATTTGTTAAGTATGGCAACCATGAATTAATTGCTATTACCATATTTGGATGTGAATACAGTACTTCTTTTTTATCAATGAATATTTGAACTTTATTCATATTAGTATACTGTCGGCAACTAGTGCTAATCCCGCTCTTTCCTTCTCACAACGATCTAGTTTGTGTGCAAGCTCGTTGTTTGCACCCACTAGATGATCAATCCGTTTTATGTATTTGGATTTCACATCTTCCTCTATTTGTTGTCTTAAGGCAACTTCATATAGAAGTGTAGCAAGACGTTGGTTGTCTTTTTTACTCATAATGATTTACTATATATGTAATCAACATGTTTGGTATAAAAATCAACATTAAATATTTCCTTTACTTCTTCCATCGATAAAACTTTATCTTGTAATAAATTCAATTGGAAAACACCGTTTGCCTCATGCGTGCCACGATCTTTGTGGGCACACTTTTGAACCTTTTCGTATGCGTCTTCTCTAGTTAATCCTTGCTTATTAATTAAATGTAGAAGTACTTGCTGTGAATAAATTAATCCGTTAGTTGATTCTAAATTATGTTCCATTCGATCTTTGTCTACTACCATGTGTTCAATAACTTTGCTCAAACGTTGTAATGCAAATGACACATATGAAAATGTATCGGGTAGTATTACTCGTTCAACACTTGAATGGCTAATATCTCGTTCATGCCAAAGAGCAATATTATCTAATGCGGGTGCTACCGCCGATTTAATAAGCCTAGCAAGTCCTGTTAAGTTTTCTGTTAGTATTGGGTTTTTCTTATGTGGCATTGCACTAGAACCCTTTTGTCCTTTAGTAAATTGTTCTATTACTTCGCCAACTTCAGAACGTTGTAAGTGCCGTATTTCTGTTGCTAAGTTTTCTATGCATCCACCCATAATTCCTAGGTAACTCATTAACAATGCATATCGATCTCTTGGAACAACTTGTGTACTAACATCCTCTGATGATATGTCTAGTTGGTCTGATAAGTATTCTTCTATTCTTGGATCAATAACAGAATATGTACCAACCGCACCGCTACACTTTATTCTACAAATATCATCTGTTGCATCATGGAGTAATCGTAAGCATCTGTCAAATGCTGAATAATGGCCCAATAACTTTAAACCAAATGTAGTTGGTTCTGCATGTATACCATGTGTTCGGCCAACGCAAACAGTTTTTTTATGTTCTATTGCCTTATCTTTTAAAATAGATATTATTGCCTTTAAATCATCTATTATTACACGCATTGATTGTCTTATTTGCATTGCATTACAAGTATCTAATAAGTCTTGACTTGTCATGCCCATATGTATATACCTTGCATTAGGCCCTATATTATTTGACAGATGAGTTAAAAATGCTAGTACATCATGTTTAGTAGTTTGTTCGATTTCATCTATTTTTTCAACAGAATTCTTTTGCTCGACACAAATCCAACGACCTTTTGCGATATCTTTTACTGCTTTTTCGGGTACAGTTCCTAATTTTGCTTGGGCTTTACAGACTGCTAACTCAATATCAAACCAAAGTTGATATTTGTTTTCGTCGGACCAGATTTGTTGTATTTGTTCGCTTGTATAACGATTATGCATATAATTTTTTGTTTAAGTATGAGGGCGTGCCGCCGGAACGACACTCCGGGCCCCCATAAAATCATCGAGTACTTTAAATCCGTCGGTTGAACAATGATATGATTCGAATGCTCTTTCTGGATGCGGCATCATACCCAGCACATTGTTATGCCATATTCCTGCTATATAATTCATTGACCCATTAACATCTTCTGCATATGTGTATGCAATACTAACCTTTGCTGGATGGGGATGGTAATAATTACCTTCAGCATGAGCTATAGGTATTATGTATTTGTCATATCCCCGGTATATTGTTACAGGTTTACATATAAATTTTTGTGTTTTGTTTATTCGTAACGTTCCTGGTAATAATCCAGCCTCGCATAATATTTGAAATCCGTTACAAATACCTAATATTTTTTTATCTGTTTTTTTAAATTCTTTTACAATAGGACTAAGATTTGCTAATGCACCAGCACGTAAGTAATCTCCATAACTAAATCCACCTGGCAATACATATAAGTCTGCATCAGGTAATGTTGTTTCTTTATGCCAAACACGAATAGGTTTAACTTTTGTATAAGCATACAAAAATCGTTCCATTTCGTTATCGCAATTACTACCTGGAAATATTATAATTGCCGTTTTCATATTACTAATCCTACTCCGCCTATTACAGGAGTAGGCATAATTCCTTTGCCTGATGTTTCATTGTAAAAACTTACATTACCACTAACAACAGGAAACTTTAATTTTTTGCATGTATCTGCCATAACCATTACGGTTTTAGCAAACTCATACATAACATTTTCGTTTTCAGGGTTACCAAAATTTAAACAATTAGTAATACCTAATGGCTCGGCACCTACGGCTTTTAACTTATTATAACATGTTTCTATAATAGATGCAACCCCTATTCTAGGATTATGATTACACAAAGAAGCATCACTTATAGTTGTTACAGCAATTCCTTTATTACTATTTGGTAATCGCACAATAGCGGGATCTTTTTGTAATCCGTGTATTGTATTTCCTATTACTTGTGAATCATATTGTTCCCACACCCAATCCATATTAAAATCCGGAATTGTTGGAGGAGTAAACGGGGTAAATTTAAGAGCTCCTTTTTTAGGATAAAGGCGTCTTTCTAATACAGGTGCTTCTAATGCTTTTAACGGAATATCACATACTGTTTCTCCTTTAACAGTTACTACAAAATTATTAGTATCTGTAAGCCTTCCTAAAATAAAACAATCTAAATCCCATTTTTCAAATATTTTTGTTACAGATGTATTGGTTACTAACTTGTCTTGGTCAAGAACAAACAGCATTCGTTCTTGGCTTTCACTAAGCAAAATTTCCCAAGGTTCCATTCCTTCTTCTCTTAAAGGAACCTTTGCTAAATCTATTTCAATACCATAGTTTCCTTTAAGTGCTACTTCAGAAGCCGAAGATAGTATACCTGCCGCACCCATATCCTGTGCCGCTATTACTGTACCTGTTTCAAACAATTCTAATGATGCTTCGAGTAATAGTTTTTCCTGGAATGGGTCACCGACTTGTACTGTAGGCCGTTTGTCTTCACCTTCAGTAAATTCCTCACTTGCCATAATAGCACCACCAATGCCATCACGCCCTGTTTTAGCACCTACATAAACAACAATACCTTTTTTATTTGGCACACTTGTAAATATTTCTTTATTAGTGTAACCTACTGTCATGGCGTTAACAAGAGGATTTTCTGTATAGCAGTCAAAAAAATGGCACTTGCTACTAACTGTAGGCACACCAACACAATTGCCGTAATCAGCAATCCCTTTAACAACTCCATCTATAACCCTCCGGTCATTTGTTGATCCAAAATGTAATGAATTTAAATTTGCGATGGGGCGAGCTCCCATTGTAAAGATATCACGCATAATCCCGCCTACTCCTGTTGCGGCTCCTTGATACGGTTCTATGTAACTAGGGTGGTTATGACTTTCTATTTTGAAAACTAGTTTGTCGCCATCCCCTATATCTACTACACCTGCATTTTCGCCAGGTCCTGATATAACATGTTTACCTTCTGTGTATAGTTGCTTTAACCAATACTTAGAACTCTTATAAGAACAATGTTCGCTCCACATTGCATCAAAGACGTGAGTTTCGGTTACGTTAGGTTCCCGCCCTAATCGTTCGCTTATTAATTTTGTTTCTTCAATTGCTAACATTAGAAAAAACCTTTTCTAACCTCTTCTATTTCATAATCATACAATAAAGTATTAACAAGAACTGTTTCGCATAATTCTTTAATTTTATGATGAGGTGCATTAAAGTAAAATACTTGGCCTACTTTCATATCTTCAATATTCCAGCCATTTGCATTTACTTGTTTTTTAATAGCATCACCTTCTATATCTTTAATGCCTTCTCGTAATCTTGTTGTAATTTTAAATTTCATCATATTAATAAATTTGTTCTACTTTATCACACAAACCTAATTTTTTTGCTTCTTTAGCACTTAGCCAAACGTCATGTGCAGGAAGTAAATATTTTCGAATATCTGCTTCTTTAAGTCCTGTGCATTTTTTATAATGATTAATCATACGTTCTGTTGTTAGTTCTAACTCCTTAACTCTAGCAAACAGTTCGTGTTCTTTTCCTATACTACCCCACGAATATTGGTGCGACAAAATACTTGTATTTGGAGTTAAAACTCGTTTACCTTTTGTACCTGTTATAAACATAAGCAATCCACACGAAGCAATCATGCCTAGTCCAACTGTACGAATAGGTATTTTAGATCCTTTCATTATATCAACTAAAGCAAAACATGCATTAAGATCGCCTCCTCGCGAACATATTCCTAATGTTAGTTCTTTTTTCTTTTTTTCTTTATAGTTTTCTGCAAGTATCCAATCGATTAATGGGCTCATTGTTTCAACTGTAACATCGCCCATAAAAACTACTACACCATTCATTAATAGTTCCACTTTTGGACCTAACATTTCTGGATTCGGAGCTCCGTGCCCTCCATCAGTATCTTCATCTTCATCGTTTCTCATTTTTTCTCCAATTCTCCTAGAATAAGGTGTTCTTTTAATATATTACAAAGATGTAGCCAGTCACAATCATTAGGTATAATTACTACCATTCCTACACCACAATTAAATGTTTCCATCATTTCTTTTTTTATTAATTTTGCTTGTTTTTGTATCCATTGAAATAATTTATCATGTCTAAAAAATCTAGTTTCGTTTGAATCATATAATCTAATGTTTGCATATAAATCATTTGGTAATATTCTATTTACATTATTATAGCCATTGCCGGTTATATGAGCAAGTCCTTTAATTTCAATATTTGCTTTTTTAAGAGCATTTATCTCGCTAACATAAATTTTTGTAGGCTCTAATAAACTATATATAAAATCTTTTGTTATATCGGCACTTACATGCTTTCGTATTAATGTATAGCCATTAGAATGAAATCCGCTCGAAGGTAATCCAACTATTTTATCTCCAGCTTTCATATTGGATTTTGGTAACTTATCTATAATTTTTCCTACACCAAATCCACAAACATCAAACGTATCTCGTTCAATTATGCCCGGTAGTTCAGCAGTTTCGCCGCCTATTAATTCCATTCCTGCTAATTCGCAACCAACATATATTCCTTCTAGCACTTCGTTAAAATCTTCTTCATTAACATCTGCTGAACAAAAGTAATCTAAAAAGAATAACGGGTCAGCACCACTACATAATAAATCATTAACAACCATTGCAACACAATCTATTCCAATTGTTTTTAATGATCGTTTGTATTGTTTTTTTGCTTGTTGTGCTAATAATATTTTAGTACCTACACCATCACAACTTGCTATAAGATTTCCGTGTTGACCGGCATATCCTCCTATTTGATCTGAATATTGTTTAATACCTTCAACTAGTTTATCGTTTTTATTCATTTATTATATATCCTTGGATATTTTAGTTCACATGATAACCAAACTTGATCTTCTCCTTTTCCTGTTGCACCTATTCCTTTATATGTTCTTATAGGATAAGTCCAATTAGTCTTGAAGTGGAAGTTCTTATCTGGTCTTCTATTCTGACTTGTTAGGTTTTGTTTCCCCCACTTCCCTTCGGCCAAGGTTGTGTCTGGTGCAATTTTTGTTTCGTAATAATCCCAGCATTCTTTTTCTGTACTAAATTCTTTATCTATTACTCTCTCCACCGGAAACCATGTAAGAACCAATGCAATCCATATTTCAGTCATAATTGCTCTTTAAGTGTAGTTACGTATTTTGCTATAGCATGGTCTAAAGCATCAGTTTGAGAAATTAATCCATTATCGTTATCTGATCCCCAATCCAAAGTTTTACTGTTTATAAAAAGGCCTGTATGAATATAAGGCCATGGAGGCATAAAAGGAACAGGATCGCTAGGGCGAACGACACGCCAATGCCGTGGCCCGCTACCAGATTGCGTAGAGATTTTGGGACTACCATAAGAAAAAACTTGTACACTATAACCTCTCTTGTGAAGCCATCGTCCCATTATTTGGGCAACCGCTCCACCTAAACTATGTCCTGTTAAGTGTACTGTACTTGCAAGGGAATGATCTCTATCTATAATTACCATAATGCCTAGAGCGGCATCTCTAAACCCTTTATGAAGCAAGATACCAGAACGTACATCTGTTTCTAATGCTATATTAGCATCAGACTCTACGTTTGCTTGATTGGCAGTACCACGTATTACGATTACTGTTTTGAAGTCTTTTTGTTTTACATCAAATGCAACTTCATCTCTTTGATCACCACCAGAATCATAAATTGCTTTACAATATTCGGCATACTCAACGAGAGTATTTAATGAAACTGGCAAGTTTGACTTATTGCCACTGGTTACATCTTCAGTCTCTTCATCTTTATCTAGTAATGAGCAACTACTAAGAAGTAAAATTATTCCTATTATTAAACTACTGTACATTAACGTCTCTACATAACCAATAACTTTTATTTTCTGCATAACATTCTTCCTTATATATAGGGGCAAACTTATAATAAGTTGGTAAAGACTTTTTGTTAGCACAAGAAGCTCCTAATATTATACAAATTATAATTATATAAAACCCAGTTATTCCCATTCAATAGTTTACTTTGCTCTAAAATCTATCACCGCGACGGTCATAATGCTTTATATCCAATGTCCTTTCGATAAAAACTATCTTCCCAATGTATTTTTTTGCATATTTGATATGCTTTATCTTGTGCTTCTTGTAATGTTTCCCCTCTAGCAGTTACATTTAAAACTCTGCCACCTTTTGTAATATATCTGTCATCTACTTTTTGGGTACCAGCATGAAACACTTGTACATCGGGATCGTTTATTTTATCTAAACCTTCTATAGGAAATCCCTTACCATATTTTTCTGGATATCCTCCTGAACACATACAAACAGTTATTGCAGACCCTTTGTAAAACTTAGGTGCCGGCAATTCTTTTAATGTACCTTCAACACATGCTTCTAAATATGGAGACAAATCACTTTCCATTAACATCATTAATACTTGGCATTCAGGATCGCCAAATCGTACATTATATTCTATTACATACGGATCGCCACTGCAAATCATTAAGCCAATATATAATATGCCTCTATAAGGAATACCTTCTTCTCGCATTCCTTCAAGTGTTGGTTCAATTATTTCTCTTCTAATTCTTATGTCTAATTCATCTGTTATTAATGGAGCAGGTGCGTATGCTCCCATACCTCCTGTGTTAGGTCCAGTATCTCTTTCTCCTACACGTTTATGATCTTGGCAATAAGGAAGTACTTTGTAATCTTTACCATCTGTTAATACAAAACAACTTGCTTCTTCGCCTTGTATAAATTCTTCTATTAATATTTTATTTGATTTAGAATCAAATTTATTATCAGTGAATGTTTGGCGAACATTAATAGCTTCTTCTAATGTTACGCAAACAGATACACCTTTTCCGCCACATAAACCATCTTCTTTAATAACAATAGGAAATTTATCATTAGGCCGTATTATTGCTTCTTCTATTGTTGATCTATCGTATGTTTCCCATTTTGCAGTAGGAATATCATTACGAAGCATAAATTGTTTTGCCCATAATTTACTTGTTTCTAATCGGCCTGCAAGTTTACTAGGAGCAAATACTTTTTTATGCATACTTTCGTAATGTTCTGTAAGTCCGTCTGCTATAGGACCTTCAGGTCCTATAATAACAAATTTGGAATTTTCGTTAATAGGAATGTTTTCTTTTTCTAATTTCCAACGTAAGGAATCTTCTCTTCCTCCGTTGCCTATCATAATAGTTGAAATCATATTACCTGTTGTTTATATCTAAGTGAGCCCTCTTGTGTAGGATAATTTGATGTAAGACATGCCATGCATACCTCGTCCTCATTTTTATTTAATGCTTTTAATAATCCAGGCAATGACAAATAATGCAGACTATCTGCACTAAAATCACTAGCATTAGGGGCGGTTGCTCCTGCATATAATTCAGAAATTGTAGGGAAATCAATTCCGTAAAAACACGGAGAAGTAATAGGTGGACAACCAATTCGAAGATGAACTTCTTTTGCTCCACTCCATTCTTTTAAATTTTTTACTAACGCTTGCATTGTTGTACCACGTACAATAGAATCATCTATAAGAAGAATTTTTTTACCTTGTAACACGTCTCGTAAATGTGTAAACTTTAATTGAATATTATATGTTCTGTTTGTATTATCTATAAACGTTCTTCCAACTGAATGATTTTTAAGCAACCCTTGAACAAATGATTTGCCCGTTACTTGTGCGTATTTTGCTCCTGCAACATATGAACTCTCAGGGACGGGTACTACTATCCAATCGTCGCCTTCCAGGTCTGAAGTTTCTTCTTTTGCTAATTCTTGTCCTATGTTTTCTCGTACCCTATATACAGATTCGCCATCCATAACAGATGCAAGATGACCAAAATAAATCCATTCAAAAAAACAATAACTAGTATTTTCTTTGAAATTATGGAATAATCTTTTTTTAGCATCTGCTTCTTTATCTATATAACTTTTTACAGTAAAATCCTCGCCGTCGGCAATAATCATTTCACCAGGTTTTAAATTTGTTGCTTCTATTTGTAAATTAGAAAGGACTACGCTTTCAGATGCGAAAACTAATATGCCATCATCAGTAACACCATAACACATAGGTTTTAAACCCAATGGATCTCTAACAGCAACCATTTTTCCATCAGCGTTTAAAAAAGCAATATTCCATGACCCATCAAAATCTGTTAATAACGTTTTAAATATTTCAACAAAATTTAACTCTTCCCAAGGTTTATGTGATTGCACTTCTCTACTAAGAAAATGCATAATGACTTCTGTGTCAGAATCGTAAGTCATATTATAACCTACTTCTTCTAGCCCGTCTTTTAATTTTTTATAGTTTGCTAAGTTTCCATTATATGCTAAAGAAAACCATTTAGATTTTCTTCCATGCGGTCGTTCAAATGGTTGTGCTAAATGATCTTCATTATTTCCGCTAGTTGCATAACGTGTATGTCCAATGGCGGCGTGTCCACTATAATCGTCGAGAAGTCTTTTACTTTTAAAACGATGATTTATTTCAAATACTTCATGTACTTTGCCGTTCTTTTTATGAGTTTGGAGTATTCTTTTTCTTTCCGGATTGTATGATGTAATACCTGCACTAAGTTGTCCCCGATGTTGTAAATCTAATAATCCTTTTATCACAAGTGGACAAACATTTTTTGTTTTATCCTTTAACGAATATATTCCGATAACTCCACACATATTATAACACCTTTTGATCTATATTGTTTGGTATATTGCACCAAACTTACCATTAATAAAATCATCGAATGGTATGTCTTCTTGTTTAACAAAACCAGATTTTAACTTTTTATCTTTAAGCATACATAAAACTTCAGCAACACCGCTTGCAGTTGCTCGTTCAATAGCAGTCATGCCATCCTTGCCGTATATTTTACAAACCCAATTTTTTTCTGTAAGATTACCATTATTATAACCTGTTGCCTTTACAAAAAATATTACTACGTCATCTGTTGTAGTCGGTACATTTTGGTTAAAAATATTATTTGCTAATTCCATATTATTTTTAAGTCCTAAGTCTTCAAACATAAAACGCAAATAATCTACATGACCAGGATAACGAATTGTTTTATAATCTAGTTCATCTATTTTTAACCAAAATGTATCAGTTAATGTTCCGACGCCCCCCGACGTATTAAATGCTTCATATTCTATTCCATCTATTACTATTTTTTCGACAGCTTCAAGTGGTTTAACTTTTATTTGTATTCTGTCAACAATTGCATCGCACATATTAACATATTCATTTAATAGTCCGGCAGTATTCCAACTCAAATAATATGACATTCTATTTGCGGAATATAAAGGTAATGCACCTACTCGAAGTTTAAGCGACACAGGGATTTCAAATTGTCTTGCTAAATATCCTCCAATAATATTAATTGCACCTGGCGCCAATCCACATTGTGGAATAACAGATACCCGTTGTTCTTGCATTGTAAACTCTTGAATCCATTTTGTTGTTCCTACATCTTCAGTTAAATCAATGTAATGTTTTCTTTTTTTTAATGCAAGTTGTACAATATCTCTACTAAATTTATAGTTAACAGCAGAAAGAACAACATCTGAGTAATCTAAATATGAACTTAACATTTTTAGGTCAGAGGCATCTATAAAATCAATTCCGGAAATACCGGCTGTTTCTGCGGCGACCTTAGTGTCGCATATTTTGATTTTAAAATTATCTTTTAATAATTTTTTTACAGCGAGTCCTATTCGTCCGGCGCCTATAATAGCAAGTATCATATTCTGTGCCTATTCCAAATTTTTTCCACATCCCATTTTTTTGGGTATATTTCTACGTTATCATATTTTGTCTTTACATAAGCAATTAGTTGTTCTTTTTCTATTTCTTCTGACTGTTTATCCCATGCCCAACTTAAATGGTCGTACCATCCCCAACCGTTTGGACCACAACCACACTCTGTCCAATAATAACTGTTGGGAGTAATTTTTGAAAACCATATTCTATATTCACAATTATCATGTTTAACAATAAATTGAATCTTATTTTTCGTTTTCTTTCCTTCAAAAAAATCAAAACTTCTCTGTATATCGAGTTACTGTTCTATATTTTTCTTGAACTTCTGTTAATGCTTCACCATCACGAAATGATTGTTTATCTAATTGTTGTTTCGGATCACCGTTAGGCCATATCCGCCAACTATCATTATCAATAACATCTGCAATAACAAGTTCATTGTTTTTTTCTTCAATACCAATTTCAATTTTCATATCAATTAAATCAACATTAAATTTTTTCCATGCTTTTTCCAATATTTCAAAACAAGGTATCATTAATGAATTTCTAATATATTCTAATGTTACTGAATCAACTTCTGGTTGAATATCCATTAAGGGTTGCATATCGTGCCGTTGTTGTTTGGGCGGATATAACAACCAAAAATTGTTCTGTGGGATTATTAATGGATCGGTATATACCGTTTCAGTCCATTCCCCTTCTCGTAGATATAGTTCTCGTGCTTTATCTTCTGACATCATTTCATTACTAACTATTGCATTTTTATGAAAAAATTCTGTTAATAACGGATCAAAAATTTCTCCCGATGCTTTGTCTGGTTCTCTTTTTAAGTAACTGCCAAATGCTCGCCTACGCATGACACATTCAACAGGAATCATTTTACATTTTTTTGCAATAAATGATGTTTCATCATTTCGTATTTCATACGCTACTGGTACACCTGCTTGTTTTAAATGAAACATTACATTACAATTTTGTGTTGTTTTATCTTGTGCTACAGGCAAATCTGCTTGTATAGCGGCATCGTTTGCTGTAAGAGAATCCTTGGTTGTAATTCGTACTAATGTTGGATCATCTAACACTTCTATTCGTTTTGTTTTTCCTTCTATCATACTTTATCCATAAATTTGATTTTGTTGATTGTTTACCATAACAAAGGTTGCACATTTTGGTATATCTTTAATTCTTCGAGCACCAATCATAGTACATGCACTTCTAAGTCCGCCTAAAATATTTTTTATTGTGCTACGAACAGGTCCTCTTGATTCTATTATAACTCGTTTACCTTCTGTACTTGTGTAACCGTCTTTTCTTGCACCATGTACTTCTTTAGCACGATCTGAACTCATTCCATAAAATTCATATTTACCATCTATTAATTCTGTTTCACATTCGTCATAAAATGCTAACATGCCGCCTAACATAACAAAGTCTGCTCCTGCACCAAATGCTTTTGTTATGTCACCAGGTACAGTACATCCTCCGTCAGCAATTACATGTCCACCTAATCCGTGTGCGGCATCTGCACATTCCATTACCCCACTTACTTGTGGCATACCAACTCCTGTTTGTTCTCGTGTTGTACATACACTACCAGGACCTATACCACATTTAACTATATCTGCTCCGGAAATACATAACTGCTCCGTCATTTCTGCGGTAATAACATTACCAGCTATTAGAATTTTGTCTGGAAAATCATCACGTACACGTTTAACAAAATCTGAGAAGTTCTGTTGATATCCATTGGCTACATCAATACAGATAAACTTAACTTCAGGCCATTCGGTTAATACCGCTTTTGCAGTTGTATAATCTTCGGCATTATCTTCCCACATAGCATTAGTACCTGTACTAACTATTACATTATTTAAACGTAATCCTTTGTCTACTGCTTCTTTCCAATTATTAAATGTATATTGCTTTCTAATTGTGGTAAGCATATTAAATTCTTGCAGTACCATTGCCATAGAAAACGTACCTACACCATCCATATTAGATGACATAATAGGGGTACCTGCCCAAGTTTGAGCAGACTCATCCCAATGCCTAAACGTAAACTCTCTTTCTAAGTTTACACTTCGTCTACTGGATATTGTAGAACGTTTGGGTTGAAGCAATACATCACTGTAATCTAATTTTATTTCTGTATCAACTCTCATATTATTTTGTGAAAACGTAAATACCTTCGTATTTTTCTGTTTTGCCTTCTTTGCGGAAGTTACCAACACCAGGCCGGGTTATTAGTAACATCTTAATTAATTTATTGTAATTAAAACCTATTTTTTTGGCAGTTGCAATCCACCGATCTACTATTTTAAATTCTTCTTTTGGGGTTTTGTAATTTGCTATATTAGTTGCAAATACCCCATCTGTATTTAACCCATTATAAATATTTTGCATTGTTGGTTCAACATACCCCTCAAACCATTCGTCTAATGTATTGTATTTTACCATACATTGTGTGGATTCGTCACAATACTTTTCTAAATTAAAATACGGAGGACTACTAAATGCCAAATCTATATTTTGTGGTTTGTATTCTTCACTAACTGTACAATTTATTTCTATATTGCTACGCAAAAAATTAGAAAGATGCTTTAAATATTTTACAGTTTCTGTATTTGGTTCTACACAAATATATTCGTATTGCATTCTACTTGTGCATGTACCTAACATTCGACCACCATACCCTGCACTATAATCATATACTTTGCCATTAAAAATAGGACAAAGTTCTTCTACAATGCTTCGTGCATTAAATGCTTTAAAATTCTGTATATTTTCGCCTGTTACTAGTTCTAATGCTCTACGTATTGCAGTAGGTTTAACTAAATTGTTGCCTGTTCTATGTTCAAAACAAATTTTTATTGCACGTTTTAATTTAGTGTTGTTATAAAATCTATCTTTTAAACTATTACTACCTCTGCCTTTAGGTTCAGCAGTCATCATATTAGGAAACAAAAATCGTATCAAATCTTGTCCTTTATTATTTCCTAATCCTAATATGTTATCTTTAATTCGATTAGGTATACTTAATCGAAGTTCTCTTATTTTATTTTCTATACCTTTTTGACTAAAGTATGTTATAGGTACTATGTTAATTGATCTATATATATTAAATATTTCTTCTGTTACTTTTTCAGGATCTTTATTGTATCGTTCGTTAGTAAAGAGTTTTAAATCTTCAAAAACATCTTCATATCCTGTAAACTTAAGTAGGTTATTTTTATTTGTAATCTCCCACATTTCGTATAATTTTACCAGCCCTTCCATTGGTAGTTATCTATTAAAGATTTGTCTATTGCTTGTTTAAGATATGGGACACCTGAGGTGCCACCAGTACCTTTATCATTTCCTATAATTCGTTCTACTGTTTTCATGTGTGAAAATTGCCATTTTTTAAATATTGTTTCTATATCTGATAGTTGGTGTTTATATTTGAAATTCCATCGTTGCATTAATTTTGTTAATAATACTTCTACTTTTTTATATTGTTCTGATTGCATACCTGAAGCAGACCCTAATTTATCTCTAAAACAATTATATTCTTTTGAAGTCATTGTTGCAATTATATCCCATAAACTGTTTAAATGTTCAAATATTTTTACTATACGTTGTAATTGAATTGTTGGATTATATGTTGGTTGGTCGGGCGTGTCAATTAAACAATTACTACTATATTTATGGTAGGGATGACTGGATTCGAACCAGTGACCTCTTGCTCCCAAAGCAAGCGTTCTTCCAGGCTGAACTACACCCCTGTTGGATGGAGCTGACGGAGGGAGTCGAACCCCCGACCTGAGGTTTACAAAACCCCTGCTCTGGCCAACTGAGCTACGTCAGCTTGTATAATTGGAGGATTTTTTATTATCAAATTCAACAGTATATTTCTTTGGCTTATTAGCTTTTGCCTCTTTAACCTTACTGTCAAATTCGGGATTGTGCCATCGCTCATGCCAATCGCAATCAGAAGTTGAAACTTCAACATAAGTACCATCGGGTAATTTTTCGCCTATTTTTTTACCACCATGTTGATGTTTCTTTTTTTCAATCCGTCGACGTTCTGCATTTTCTTGAGAAATCATATGTCGATATTGGGGCGAACGTTCTAACGCTTCGTCTTTTGTAGTATATTTTGACATTAGTGGGACCTCGCAAATTCAAGTTTTTTTAAACGATATGCTGTATCTTCAACAACTTCTTGCCATTTATAATATTCATGTGCTGTTCTGGCATGGTTAACTTTCCAAAATGCCTCACGAAGTCTTCTAATCAATTCTTTTTTCATCTTTAGTCTCTGTAATAATATTATCAATATCACCCATTGAAATAATTTTTTGAGCATGTTCAACTTCATAATCAATTATTTCATAGTCGAGTTCTTGTCTAGCATCTTTATACAATAACTTTCGTAAATAATTAGTTGCTTCGATTAATGTATCAAAATCTGATCGTCGAGAACGTATTGTTCTACTTTCAATATTTTCAGTAAGAAGGACTAGTCTATACATATAAAAACTCTATAAAATATTTATATTAAATGAATCAGCACCGTGTTTATATTATAACATATGTTTAACCTGAAAGTCAAGTTAAATATTTTTCAATCATTTGCTTTCTGCCATGATATCTATGAAGTCTGTCTAAGACATCATCTAGCTCGTCTTCTTCAGTTATACTATATTCGTTTTCTAGGTAAGGATTTTCGTGTTTTTCTTTTGCAATTTCTGTTAATTGCTGTATTTTTAAAATTATACTTTTTAAATATTTTTCCATGTTAATCTGCTGATTTTGGGATTGCTTTGGAAACATCAAATGTGTAAAATTCAATTTGACCTAAAATACTTTTACTATTGGTGTCGTCGTCTTCGTCTACAAGCTCGCCTTGAATAATTTCTCCGGCTTGTTGTCGTCCGGACATTTCTTCTTGTTTATCATGATCAGATTCTGAATATGGAAATCTATATGCAATAGGTTCTTCATCATCTTGATAGGCAACCCAGTAAAATATCCAATCGGGTTCCTTAACTGCTGACGAAATAACTTGAAATTTTCCTTCTTTTACCTTATCTGTTGGATATCCTAACATACTTTGTACTGTAACATAAGTTGTTACAGTAAGGGCAAGAGTAGCAGGAATAACAATAAACATCCATATTTTATCTACACCATGTTGTATTAAATCCCATAAAAATATAGCAAGTAATACTAACCAGGCTACTATTAAAAAACTAAATGTTACCATTAAAACCCTCCTGCTGGTAAGTCATATCTATTAACATCTTCATTTACTTTTCTTAATTCTCGTTCGGTTTGTTGTTCTTCGGGACTAGACCCTGCACCTTGATGAGACATTTCGCTATCATCATTAAATGAAGTACTATACGATGGGCCATAATTACGGTCTGCTTCACTGCCGTGAAGTGGTTCGCCATCTTCTTCTTCATAAGTTTGTTCTATTGGTGAATGTGAACCTACACTAGACAGCCTACCACCGGCTTGGTGTTTTCCAGCAAATCGCTTCATACGCTTATTTTTATTTTTTACGTAACCACTTGGATCAATTGTAAATCGTATAATTGTTTCTTCGGCACCTCTTTGTTTTAATGTAACTAGGCCTGTATGTACTTCACCATACGGATTAAGTTTTATTATTTTTGTTATTACTTCTATAGGCCCTTGGCTTTGTTGCCCTTTCATTGAATACAAATGATTATTAACTATGTATTCTCCTGGTACTATGCCTCGAATTGTCATTACTTCACGATTTAAATAAATTGTTTTTGTTGTGCCATCTGCTAATATTACTCTATCATTTGATTGGCCTAGATCGTCTTTATCTAAATGTAATAAACCGGCATTCATGTTTGGAAACCCTACTATATTACCTACAGGATCTTCCATCCATAAATCTACATCATACGCAGATTTATCATCCCATTCCATTATGATCATAAATTCGGCTTTTGATTCTATATCTGCATCTTTTTCGACAGGATTAATTAGAATAAAAGCGACTATGAACATAAATGCAAAGCCGATTAATACATTGAAAAGCAAATCAGTAAATGCTAAACTACTTTTATATTGAGATTTACTGTCCATTGGCTTGGTTCTCGTTTTCTACATTAACTAGTTGAATTTTTAATGTTAGAGAACAAATTAAGCCAACTAATGTTGTATATAATGCAGTACTCATACCCAATGCCATTTTAGATAGGGCTGTTTGAATTGTTGCTGTATTTGCTAAGTCTATGTCTGCAAAGGCTCCGTTGAGCATTAATAAGAAACCGGTCACAGTTCCAATCATACCCAAGGCTAGGCACGATTCGGAAATAAACCATCCTGTGGCGATATTTTGATATTGATATTCAGATTTGCTTGTACACCATCCTACCCAGGCTGATGTAAAAATAAAAACAGATAATATAAGAAAACTTATTTTAGTTTGATCACCTTCATATAAGTCTATGTGTAAATCAAAATATACTGCCACTCCTCCTGCAAGAATCGACATACAAAAAATAAGCCACCATCGTAATAGTGCTTTCAAACATTTACCTCCTAAACAGTTTCGACTAATTTATCTGTTAGTCCTTTATAATCGCCGACATGTTCGCCGTTTAGAATAATTTGGGGGAAATTTCGATAACCACCTATTTTCTGATATAACTCTCTAGGGGTCAAATCAGTCCCAACTTCTTTTTCTTCGTAGACTATGCCGCGGCCCTTCAGTAATTCTTTTGCCTTATCGCACCATTCGCAGTCAGGGACTTTCACGTGGGTGTATACTATTGTTTCACTCATAACTATTTATCCATTTTTAAGTAGTAATTGTTGTAATTCTGATGGCATATTATCCTTGTTTGCTACTGCAAGAACACCATCATATTCTATATCTCTAAGCTCAACACCATCAGATAATCGTTTTAATGATTTTGACCATCTTCCTGTGTTAACTAATGCATAGTCTCCTTCTTTTACCTCCGTGGCTTTAGGACCTACTGCTTCTATTTTAAACCATCGTGGTCTACTTTCTTTTCCTACATCGCTTTGCAGAATTATACCTGCTTTTGTTGTTATTTCGCCTACGTCTAATATTACTCCGAAAATTTTATCTCGTAGTGGTTTTATTTTCATACTTCCTCTTCTTTTATTGACCCATCCGAAAATTCTATTTCTTCAACCATTGTTCCGTCTGGCTTTTCAATAGTTCGTCTATCGACAATTCCTGGCTCATCTATTCCTGTTCTTTTTGTTACTTTATTATATGTTTTTTTAACTTTACTTTGTGTGTTTTCTGTTTTTTTAGCAGGCACAGGTTCTTGTTTGATGCTTACTTTTTCACTAGCAGGCTTTGTTGCATCATAATATGCCTGTTGGACTTCTTCATTTTGTATAACAATTTCTCCACGTCGTCCAGATTTTAATACATCACCTTTTGCATTAACATCCATATTACCTACTGCAATTTCTTTTTCATTGGCAGAGGCAAGAGCGGCCATATTTAATACTTTACCTTTAGCGGTTACAACTTCTCTCATTTTAAAAACTCCTTTATATCTAAATTATACTTTAAGCTATTTACTTTATGAATACCTATTAAAAATAAAACGTAACTAGCAACAGAACTACCTCGGCCTACACCCCATACTATTTTATTTTTACGCATGATATCGACAAGGTAAATTAAAAATCGCAAAACATTCATCATTTTACGTTCTTCAAACATTGTCATTTCTATTGCAATTCGTTGTTTTTCGTCGTCTGTTTTTACTAAATTTTTAATAAATTCATATACATTTAATGTTTTATACACATCTGGCATGAACCAATTAGAAACGCATTTTATTACAAATTGTGCCTCTGTTAATTCTTTATTGTTTGCATATGTTATTTCATTTTTTTCTAAATCATATTCTTCTATATAATAATTATATTGTTCGGTGTTTTGTGTTTTTTCGGCTTTAACATGATCAAGAGTATGACCGCCATATATCAATTCAAACAAACCTTCTTCATTTAAAATAACTTGTCCAAATTTATCTTTGTACTTATCCAATATCAATGATGTCATCGAATGCTTTATCGTCAGTTAGTTTCTGTTGTTCTTTTGCTATTAATGTAGTTCGTCTTTCGAGTACCATGTTTAACATCACATGCAAGTGTTCAACTACCTGCATATGAGCATTGGCTTTATATGCTGTATCTAATTTTTTAGAAAGTTCCTTGTGTTTGGAATCAAGTTCTTCTAATGTGAAACCTGATACATCAAAGAAAGGATTAAACGCTATTGCCATTTTTAGCCTTATATACTACTTCCATTTCTTCTTTCTTTTTCCATCCTGCGACTCCTAAGATGGCGGCAAAAGACATATGAAACATTCCACCCATTTGCAATGTCATTGGTTCCCAACGAGTTGCTTCACATTTAACTCCGACCGGATACCGTTCTTTATCATTACAATGCTCTTCCATTTTAAGATTCCATACCAATGGCGCAAAGAAAAAGTCAACTAAACATATAAACAAATAAACTAAACCTGCCCAGTCTTTCCAATATTTGTTAATTGTTCTGTTTATATTCATTCTTTTAGTTTGTTAGTTAATCTAGTAAAACAGTTGAACTATCATTAATTCCTGCTTCATATGCAGTTTGCCAATGTTCTTCTAATGCTAGTTCTACCATATTTTCTATATCTGTATTTTGAACAGAAAGTCTTAAATCTCTTACGTGACACGCCGATTCTAAGCAATCGGTAAGACAAATATGTATTGGTATTTCATTACAATTTGTCATAGGTATTCTTTTTCCTTATTCTTTATCTGGACGAGTTATTTCAAACAAATTACACTCCCAACCTTTTCCATTAGTTGAACCACCTTCGTTATCTAATTCAGTTGGCTCGCCGGGTTTATCGTCAGGAAAAATATAACTAATGCTGTTTAAAAAATCACTGCCATCTAAATCAATTGTATTAAACACTAATCGTCTTTCGTCAAATTCGTGTCCTTCAGGAAGTTCAAATTCTGTCCAAATAAATTGGCCTTTCTCACTTGCATATGCAGTAAAATAATGTCCTGTATCATAACAGTAATTATTTCCTTCACTGGTATAACATTCTCGTTCTTCACGAATCATTTCGTCTTCTAGCCAATAGCCTTCGCCTATATCATTGAATGCATCATCCTCGGCATCTTCGTATTTGTCTCTAATCTTATATGCATTATCATATGATACAGTTTCGCCATTTGGGAGGTCAATAGAAATCCAAGCACTTTCTAAATCACAACCATAAATATGATCAATATTATCACATTCATGCCAGCCTTCGCCATCTAAAAAATCCATATCTTCTGGAATTCTATTTTCATCAACATAATCAAATGCATCCTGACAGTATTCTTCTAATGCTTCGTCACCTAATGTTGTCCAATATTCGTGTTGTTCTTCGGTTATTTCGCCTAATACAAGTTCTCCTCCATAACCACTAATATCAATTGTTACTGTATTTTTGTTTTCACTCATGTATCCCCATCGAGTCTATTTTCGCTACGTTCAGCGTCAAAATGTCCTTCGGGAAACCTTGCTTTAAGTTTATCTGCGTTGATTTGTAATACTTCATTAGGGTCGGCGCCCAATGAGGTACAGGCATTTGCCCAGTACCATGCGACGTCGCCTAATTCTTTTATTAATCTTGTACGGACTTCCTCATTTAAAGGTTTTCCTTGGAACAAAATTTTCTTCACTTGTTCAGTGAACTCACCACCTTCTGACACTAAGCCAAATGCGGCAGTAATAAGTCTTGGTATGTTAATATTGCCCATCATATGTGCGGGCGATTGTTCTAATTCTGCTAATCTATGTAAAAAACTTGAGTATTGTTTTGATTCGTCGCTTGTTATTGAATCGACAAATTGTCTATATTCTTCTAATTCCATAATATTTTTTTTATTTTTTTTACAGTATCCACGCCGGTTTATCTTTAAATGTACCACCTTTAACATTAAAACTTGTAGAACATCCACAAGTTGACGTTGCCTTTGGATTGTCAAATCTAGGCCCAGGAGCAGATAAATCTGAACTCCAATCTATGGTAAGACCGTCTGTTAATAAATGGCTTTTTCTGTCAACAACTATATTAACACCTAATGATTCGAATGTCAAGTCCTTTAACAGAGGCATTGTATCAAATGTTAATTTATATTCAAATCCTGCACAACCACCACCAGTAACAGTTACTCGCAAATATGCATCTAAAATGTTTTCATCTTCGCATAATCGTTTGAAATTTTTACTTGCAAGTTCTGTTAATGTAATCATTATTCATTTTACCTTTTTTACTTTTTTCTTTGGCGCTACTTTTTTCTTTGGTTTTGGTGTAACTTTTTTCTTTTTAGGATTTAAGCCTGTTGACTTTTTAGGTTTTACTTTCTTTTCTTCCTTTACAGGTTCAATAGCAAGAAATTGTTTTACATACTTTATTAATTTATCTATAAAATTCATTGGTTACCTTTTGTATACGCATCAAGGATACTTTTAGTATCTGCACCATCTTTATATAGGTGTACTACATCCTGAGCATTTTCCTGAGCTATAATAGATGTATGTTTCATTAACAATGTATCTATTTCTCGAATCCTTGCTTGATGCCCAGCCCGTTCAGCATTAAGTTCGGAAATTTCCTTAGCATTTAATTTCATTTTTTTGTTTATAATCTTTAATTGCGCTTTTAATTGCATCTTCTGCAAGAACCGAGCAATGAATTTTGACCGGTGGAAGCGACAATTCTTCTACAAGCTCTGTGTTTGTAACTGTCATTGCTTCATCTAGTGTTTTACCTTTAACCCATTCAGTAGCAAGACTGCTTGTAGCAATGGCACTACCACAACCAAAAGTTTTAAATTTAGTATCAACTATCTTATTATCTTCAACTTTTATTTGTAATTTCATTACATCACCACATTCAGGTGCTCCGACGAGACCTGTGCCGACATTTGTGTCATTTTTATCAAAACTTCCAATGTTTTTCGGATTTTCAAAATGATCTAAGACTTTATCGCTATATGCCATATTATCCTCTATTGTTAAGTGTATACATATTACTATTTATTTGATTTTTATTCATCTACATTGAATAGGTCTTCGCACCATTCTCTATGTCCTTCTCTCCAAGCCATATTAGTTTGTGTTTCACGTACTTCTACTCTAAAACACCAAAGTCGTTCTGCTTCACCTGGACCCCACATATCTGGAATGAATACTCCGTTTACATATTTGTATAATTGATCTGCTAAACCTTCGCAACCAAGTTTTGGCAAAACAGTAAGCCTAGCAATTCCTGCTTTTTCTAATTGTTTATAAAGATCCAAGTGTGGCTCATCTTCTGCTACTAATAATGTGTGATCGAACATGTCATCTAAAAAACTTTTAAGTTCTCCCATGCCACCATAATCAGCAACCCAATTTCTAACATCTAAATCATCTGTACCAAAAAAGAATCTCATACTAAAACTGTAACCATGAATAACATTACAATGACTATCTGCTTTGTATTGTCTATATGCACATGGAAATTTATCTACGTATTCTTTTGTACTATTATATTTGTACGTTCTAGATTGTCGATTTTCTAAGGTTATTTTACTCATGCTGGATCCTTAAGATTTCGTAATTTACCTTTAATAATTTGATCAGTACATATCATGCCAAACATATTTGCAATCGATTCTTGTTCAGGATTTAATTTTCCACCCCAATTATCTACAAATGATTGTAAAGATACTGCTTCTCGAATTCCGTCCATAATACAACCACAAATTTCTTTTAAATCGTCTGGCCAAAGACTATCTTGCATATATTGTGCATCTTCAAATGCCACATAACATCCATTAATAAAACCATATATTACACCTGAAGGATACTTAGGTTTAAATATTGCATTACTTTTTTCTTCTGCATGTACTTTTTTAGTTATTAAAGAAAACCCAAATCCATGTTCGTCGGTTATTAAAGTCATACATGTTATTGGTAAACTAACAAGCAATACTATTATTATTGCAATTATAATTTTTCCCATGTTGAATCTCCTAATTGTCTTACTTTAGCAATACATTTTCCGTATGGTGAATCCCATTCATCTGGTCCGATTAATGTTAATGCTAACTTACCTTTTTTTTCATACAGGTAATATTCTTTAAGGTGTACAGGAATAAACCCGCATTTAGCCATAGCAATTTTTTCTGCTAACTTAACTCTTTCGTCTAATTCTTGTGCCTGTTTAACCAATAGATTTGCGTGTTCTTTTAGTTTTTTTATTTGTTCATCAGCATAATGCCGCATTGCTGTTAAACTATTTTGTTTAACAACTTCTAATTCTGTACTGCCCCTCCATACTATATTTTTTCCACTCATTTCATATATAGAGTATTGCTAAAATTTTACCTGCTATTATACCAGCAATAATAGAGAAAATAATTATGCAACATATTACATAAAAACTCATTTAGTTAATCCCAGTGAATAAAATGATGCTTGCACACCTAATATTTGATTATAACAATCATATAAGCAATGATGTTTGGCAGTTTTTGGAAGTTCCATATCTGTAAGACCAAACAATGTTCGTGTATCACGTATCTGCCAATACTTCCACGGATTGCCTCGTTGTAATATTCTATTTATAGTTTCAATAATCATTATATCAAATATAGAACCATGAGCCCAAAAATGATCGCACCCTTTACAAAATATGTAAAAATCTTTTAATACATCTGCAATGTCATGCCTGTCGTCTAGGTCAAATGCTTCTGCTTTAACTTCTTCATCTTGTTTTGCCCACCATTCCATTGTCGATTCATCCATTTGTAAACCTATGTTTGTACAAGACTCCGGATCTATTCGTCTATAGAAATGTTCCATATCAAAAGGATCTTTTTCTACATCGTTATCTGTAGGTCTAAAACGTACTGCGCCAAATGTTAATAAGGCCGCATCGGGTCGAGTACTAAGGCACTCGAGATCTATCATTAGATGATTATTCATATGTTATTATAACATATTATATAGGATAAGTCAATTTAAAAATTTAGACAAAGGCTCTATTTCACGCAACTTTTCTAGGCCGTCGCAGTCGTCTCTGAGGTCAAAGACTTCTATTTCACCGTTATCATTTATACGATTTACTGAAACTATTTTTTCTAATTCATCTCCTTCATTATGATTTACTTGAAGTTGAAATATAATATTATCATATGTAGTAATTTGAATTTTTGCTTCTTTAACAAATTCGGCAACATTAGATTCGGATTTAATATTTTTGTCAAGGTCTTGTACGACCTTTAATATTTCTTCTAGTATATCGTTAATCATAATAGCCTAGTGGAAGGGCGGACTATTTGTAAAACATTTTATTTAGAACCGGGATACCGGGCTTTCCGGAAGTTTGCCTGGTTTGTCGAACTCTAAATTTTTTAAGATTTTACTGCGGTTGCCCGCCCTATTTAATTTAAATATTTGTTGTTATATGGGTAAGATTTGATATACTTTCCCATTCTGATATATTATTTTCGTATAATCTATAAAAATTAATTTCAGGAAATTCTTGAAAGCAATAAGTAAGTTGATTTATTTCTGCTTCAACTACATGCCGTTGTTCGACACTATTTTGATTAGCGTAATGAGTTGTTCCGGCATATATGTTTTTATATTTCCCGTTACTGTATTTAACATCAAACCCCGCTAAGTACACGTTTTTGGGGTTTTTTTGGCATGCATATAAAACTGCCAACGAACCACAATTCCATTTTTTCCATTTTCCTTCTATTGATATTATCTTTGCTTCTGAACAAATATATTTGCAAGGCGAAACAACTTTGTGTACTTTACAATAACTACTACTATGTACTTCACTCAACATATTATCATCTACAACAAACAATATATCTGGAGCAAAATCTCGCCATAATGCATTACAACCATATATAATATATTTTTCTTTAAGTTTATGTAAATCTAGTTCTTTGCGACTTATGCCGTTACCAAGAACAAGAATATCAGACTTCTTCGATTTCAACATTTAAGGGGTGGCCATTTTGTCTGGCTTGTGTTGTGGATTCAACAGCTTTTTGTTCTGCTATTTCGTATGTATATACTCCTGCAATTCCTTTACCTTTTTCATGGACCTGGGCCATAATTTCTTCGGCGGCTTCATTTGAATGATGAAATATTGTTACTAATATATAGATAACAAAATCCATAGGAGTGAAATCATCGTTAATTAAAAGTACCTTATACTTGTCAGGTTCTTTCACATTAACGTCAACCGTCGTATCAATATTTTCTTTTGTTGTTGTTTCTATCTCTGCCATACTAAAATATTTATAGAATGCGGTGCAGATTGCCCACACCGCATTATATGTTGCTTAATTAACCGTGATAGGAATTACCTTAGGTTTTTCTTCCTCAGGTATGTCTTGTTCCAAATCTATAGCCAACATGCCATTTTTAAGAATTGCATCCTTAACAAGCACATGTGGACCTAAGCGAAAAGTTCTGTCAAAAGAACGATTAGCAATACCATGGTGGACAAAGTGATCTTCGTCCTCATTAGTTTTACTTTCAATCTTACCTTTAACTGTAAGATTACGTTCTTTTTGTGAAACTTCTATATCGTCTTCACCGAAGCCAGCAATGGCCATTGAAATTACCCATTTACCGTCATCGACTTGCTCGATGTTATAGGGTGGATACCCTGTAGATGATGCAGTATATGAATTAGAGAACTGCTCTAAGTCTCTAAACATTCTGTCCATTCCAACTGTAAACGGTGTAAGTGAAGTGATGAAATCGCTAAGATTTCCGGTTGTGAGGTGTCTAGTCATAATATTCTCCTTTATAAGCAAGACTGAGTCGAATTAACCCTACCATAGGCATTAATCCTCTCATAATATTTATCACTATTATACTATGTTATAATAAAAATGTCAAGTTTTTTTGATTCTTTATTTTACTTTTCCATATCGGCTAGCTAATTCTAGCCATTGTTCATATAATTTTTCGTCTCGTTTCTCAATACGAGAAATACATTGGGCCCGCCGTCTTCGGCGCTTGTCAGATGGTTTTTCGTAATATTGTCTTTTTTTCAAATCACGTATTATACCTTCGGCATTAACTTTTTTCTTTAAAATTCTAAGTGCTTTCTCCACATTGCCACGTTGAACTTCAACAGAAATTCTTACTTTTTTGTGCGTCATTAGTTATTTTTTTTCATTATACCGACAATTCTTGGACCGGTTCTTTGCGGTTCTGTAAGGTACTCTACTCCTTCTAATAATTCTTCTACTTCTTTAAAAATTTCAAATCCCGCTTTTATATGCCCTTGTTCACGACCTTTAAACCGTATTACTACTTTTACGTTATTGCCTTTATCTATAAATTTTTGAATTTGTTTGGCTTTGGTTTCTAAATCGTGTTTTTGTGTTACTGGCCGCAACTGAATTTCTTTGATTTCAATTCTAGATTCACGGGCTTTCTTATCTTTTTCTTTTTGTTTCTTTTTTTCTGCGTATATGTATTTATTAAGATCCACTATTTTACAAACAGGCGGATTTGCCTGTTCTGAAATCATAACAAGATCGAGATTTTTTTCCTTTGCTATTTCGACAGCATCTCTTGGGTCTTTTATGCCTAATTGAGCGCCGTCGGCATCTATAAGACGTATTTCTCGCATTCGTATATCATTATTAACTTTAAAATTATGATTATTTCTTTTATTATATTTCCGTGGATGTTGGTTTCTCATTAATTTTTTCTCCTTTAAAGACAAATATTGGTTTTGTGTTTTCTGAAACACATTTTTCATTTATAACAATTTTTTCTACACCTTCTTCTCTAAGCTCGGGTAGTATAAATTGTAGTTCTAGTAATAATTCTTCTATTGCAGAATTAAGTCCTCTTGCTCCTACTTTTTTATTAATACATTTTTTAGCTATTTCTTGACATGCATCTCCGGTAATTTCTAAGCCAATATCATCCATTTTAAATAATCGTTGATATTGCTTTACTAATGAATTATCTACATCTAATAAAATATTAACAAGGTCGCCTTTTGTTAATTCTTCTAAATGTGATATAATTGGTATTCTACCTACAAATTCAGGGATTAATCCGTACACAACAAGGTCTTCGGGTTCTACAAATTGCAATAAACTTTCAGGATTTTTTGTATCAGATAAACTAGCACCAAATCCGATAGAAGATCCTTTCTTAAGGCGTTTTTTAATTATTTTATCTAACCCTATAAATGCTCCACCAAGAATAAACAAAATATTAGTAGTATCTACAGAAACAAGATCTTGGCTTGGATGTTTACGACCCCCTTGGGGAGGAATTCTACACTCATATCCTTCTATCATTTTAAGTAGTGCTTGTTGGACACCTTCGCCCGACACATCACGAGTGATACTTGCAGATTCTGTTTTTCTACTTTTTTTATCTATTTCATCAATATATATAATACCCATTTCTGCTCTGTCTATATTTCCATCAGCAGATATTAATAATCTAGTAATAACATTTTCTACATCGTCACCAACATATCCTGATTCAGTTACAGTTGTTGCATCTGCAATGGCAAACGGTACATCTAATAATTTTGCTATAGATTTGGCTAATAATGTTTTTCCAGATCCACTCGGACCCAAAAATAATACATTACTTTTGTCAATTTCAATATCATTGATATGGGCATTTAATCGTTTATAGTGGTTATAAACAGCGACACTCAGAACTTTTTTTGCGGCTTCTTGTCCAATAACATATTGTTCTAAGTGATTATAGATTTCTCTAGGTGTGAATATTTCATAGTTATCAATTTTTGCGGCTTCTTCTTGTATTATTTCATAACAAAGATGAATGCATCTATCACAAATGTATGCATGTTCGCCTTGGATAAGTTTTGATACTTCGTCTTTGTGTTTACCACAAAAATGGCAATTCATAATTTGAAGTTCATTCATATAGATTACATTACTATTTTGAAGAGCCTAACCAGGCCTGAAGTCCTCGTAACCCAGTTTTCCTCTTATTAGTACTAACCATTTCATTGTATACTTCTTTTAACGTTCTTTCATCTGCTTTTTCTAATACTTCTTTTATTTCATTAATGTCTTTTTCAGGCCCAATATCTTCTTGAGGCTCAACATTTTCTTTAATTTTTATTTTTTCAAGCATTTTCTGCTCAAGAGTTTCTTCTTCAATTTCTTCTATATCATTGTCATCATCTATTTCGGATGTAGGCAATGTTGTATCATAAATATTATCGGGTTCAGGAACAGATAATTCTGTTTCTACTCCTAGATCTTCTTCTTCCTCGGATTTAACAGGAACTAACATATATCCTTTTCGTCCTCTTGCCCAAACTATAGTCATATTACCTGCAACAACAAGTAATACGGCTAGTGGATCAAAAACAAATATAAGTGTTATTATAAC
>Ga0187833_10001266_pt1 | contig 29063 bp, 30 predicted proteins | sample ETNtaG_37_FD_167968 | JGI IMG/M metagenome (GOLD analysis project Ga0187833, IMG submission 167968) | Marine microbial and viral communities from oxygen minimum zone, Eastern Pacific Ocean - ETNP2014_SV_400_PacBio MetaG (Illumina Assembly) | ecosystem: Environmental > Aquatic > Marine > Hypoxic...
TCCGGGATTCGGCATCGAGTTGACGCTCGACGATATCGAGAACTCCGCTTCGTGAAAAGATTGACATGAACGCGATGGAGGTTTAGTATTACTCCGTGGTTGTGAAAGAGAGCATTAGTATCCAGGCGTGTACATGTTGTTGTATGCCCTCAACGGGGGATGCGCTCATTATGGCGTCCTGTGTGTGCTGAGGCATCCACGTGTGACACGCTAGTGTGAATTACGGCACCGCGAACCCCCGACTGCTTGAAGCGTCGGGGGTTTTTTATTGCGAATTTTTAGCCAAGGGACGGGTAGATGACGGAATTGTTGACGGCGGTACAAGCGGATTTCGAGAAAGCTCAGGCTCAAGCCGAAGATTGGTCCGCGGAGACAGTGATCGAGTGGTCGGCCAACACGTTTGGAAACCAGATCGCATTGAGCACAAGCTTCCAGACCGATGGGATGGTCATACTCGATATGGCCAACCGTTTGGGAATCGACTTGAGAGTGGCGACCATCGACACCGGACGCATGCCGCCTGAGACGTACCATCTGATGGATGAGATCCGCGATCGCTACGGCGTCGAGATCGAAACCCATCTTCCGGACCACGTCGAGCTTGCAGAGTTCTTGACGAAATTTGGAGCCAACTCCTTTTACAACAGCGTTTCCATGCGGGTGCTGTGCTGCGAAATTCGCAAGACTCACCCGATGGAGAACCTGCTGAAAGGACTGGACGCCTGGATCGCAGGCGTCCGCCGATCGCAGACTGCGACTCGTCGCGAAGTCAACAAGATCGAGATCGACGAAGCTCACGGCGGAATCGTCAAGGTCAACCCGTTGGCCGACTGGACCGACGAGGGCGTATGGGCATATGTCAAGGCGAACGACGTGCCGTACAACAAACTCTACGACATGGGCTACACCAGCATCGGATGCGCTCCCTGCACCCGGCCGATCACCCAGGGCGAAGACGCTCGAGCCGGACGGTGGTGGTGGGAAGACGGCAGCGTGCCGAAAGAGTGCGGCATACACATGAGCGCAGACTGGGCGGATGCGATCAAGTCCACGTAGTCGAATCAACAAGCCAAATCAACCTCGTGCGATAACTTAGGTACTGGAGTAGTTGCTCAAAACAACAGAGAGGAAGTCAGACAGGTGTTGAAATCCACGGAAACGTCGTTAGTAGCCCCATTCGGGGGCACACTCGTAGACCTCATGGTTCCGGAAGGCCAAGCCGAAACCCTAAGAGCTGAAGCAAATCAGTTGCCTTCGATTCAAATCTCCGAGCGCGTTGCATGCGACTTGGAGCTGATGGCAGTCGGCGGGTTTTCTCCTCTCGACCGATTCATGTCCAAAGACGATTATCAAAGTGTGCTCGACAACATGCGCCTGACAAACGGGACGCTGTTTCCGATCCCAGTCACGCTTCCGATAGGCGACGACGTGACGGTGTCGCAAGGCCAGAAAATCGCGTTGCGCGACTCCAGAAACGACCTGCTGGCGGTCATGGACGTCGAAGAGATATACGAGTGGGACCTCGACGAAGCTTCCAACAAAGTATTCGGTACAACCGATGTGAGACACCCGCTGGTCGCCGAGATGCACCGGTGGGGCGGACGCAACCTGTCCGGCAAGATCACCGTCCTCCAGCTTCCGGGGCATCCGGACTACCGTGATCTCAGGCACACGCCGGCGCAGACCCGTGCCGCGCTCGAGAAAACGGGTAGGGCGAACGTGGTGGCGTTCCAGACACGGAACCCGCTGCATCGTGTCCACGAGGAGCTCACGAAGCGGGCCGCGGACCAAGTCGATGGCGTCCTGCTGCTGCACCCCGTCGTCGGTTTGACCAGGCCGGGCGACGTGGATCATTTCACGCGGGTCCGCACCTACCAGGCGCTGACCGAGCGATACTACGACTCCGACCGCATCCTCCTGTCCCTGCTCCCGCTGGCCATGCGAATGGGCGGTCCGAGAGAGGCCCTGTGGCACGCGATCATCAGGCGCAACTTCGGCGCCAACCACATCATCATCGGCCGAGACCACGCTGGCCCCGGCGTCGATTCCAAAGGCGAGCCTTTCTACGGACCGTATGATGCTCAAGAAGCAATGGAAAAGCACGCCGATGAGTTGGGCGTGGGCATGGTCCCGTTCACCGAGCTCGTCTACCTGCCGGACAAGGACCGCTACGAGCAGGTCTCCGATCTCGAGAAAGGCGCGAACACGGCGTCGATCTCCGGCACTCAGGTCCGGGAGGAGTTCCTCAACGTCGGCAAGCAACTCCCGTCATGGTTTACGCGACCGGAAGTCGCCGAGATACTGTCAGAGCAGTATCCGCCGAAGACTCGACAAGGCGCCTGCATCTGGTTCACGGGACTAAGTGGCTCCGGCAAAACCACGACGGCGGAGATGCTTGTGGTGCAACTCATGGAACAGGGAAGGCAGGTCACGGTGCTCGACGGTGATGTCGTCCGCACGCACCTGTCCAAGGGACTCGGTTTCTCCGCGGAGGACCGTGACACTAACATTCGTCGAATTGGCTACGTGGCTTCGGAGATCGTGAGACATGGCGGGATCGTCATCTGCGCCGCCATCAGTCCCTATCGCGCCACCCGCGACGATGTCCGGAACATGGTCGGGTCCGATCAGTTCATCGAAGTGTTCGTGGATACTCCGTTGGACGTCTGTGAATCGAGAGACGCCAAAGGCATGTACGCCAAAGCACGACGCGGCGAGATTACCGGATTCACGGGAATCGACGATCCCTACGAGGAGCCCTTGAACCCCGAAGTGACATTGGACACAGTTGGCAACGATGTCGAGGCCAACTCGGCGATTATCGTTGAACACCTCGCGGGTCTGGGATTCGTACGGTCATATCGCTCGAACGGAAATGGCCATCGAGGTTCCTGACATCCGCAAGCCTTAATTAGAGCGACCCGTCAAAAGAGCCTGCCACTGGGCCGGCTCTTTTATCGTCAGACCTCAAGCCGGCGCATGAGCCGGACCCACGTTCTTATCGTGATGTCCGATCTGCCGGTTCGTGCCTTCGTGCCGAGCGTCCAAACGCCTTGCTCGACTCCTTTGGGCAGCGTCGGCTTCTGCCTGGTCTCCTCCCAGTGAGCCGGGCCGTGATACCCGGTAAGAAGGATGATCTCCTGAGGAGCGGTGGCCGCTATCGGCGTCCACAAGCCGAGGATGCTCGCGCCTTGAGCCTCGATTCGAGGCCAGATGCCGTTCTGGGAGTGCTCGACGAACTCGTCGAGATCGGTCGGTGAGATGAAGAAACGGCGGTGCCCGTAGAAAGCCCGCATATCGTCGGGCGTGACAACGTGTTTCGGGCGCGACGAAACCGACCGCAGCAACCGCACGTCCTCAGAGTCGGAGAGTGCCATCCGCGATTCGTCGTACGCGCTCTGAGCTCGTTCCCAGCGCTCGATGTCCGGGTACCTCGTGACCTGGAGCAACTCCTCGGTTGGGTCGCCGATGACCGCCGACAGCGTGCAGAGGACCTCGCCTTCGCTTTCAGTCAGGGCGGGCTTAACGTTTCGGGTGAAGTGTTCGGTGAACGCGTCGAGCTGACCGCGCTTCAGAGTGATTCGTCGTTCTTCGTAGATCATGACTGCTCCTGTGCACACGATGACATCGACAGTGGGACTCATCCAGTCCGGACCGTGGGCGCGTTAAACTGGCGCCAAGTGTAGCACAGGGTGTCGAGGGAGGGCGGACAGCTATGCGTCGCTGTCGCTCAGCGGCGTTGCCCGGTCGATGAACTGGTTGGGGTCGGCGGTGAGGTGTTGGCCGCCGCCGAATCGACCATCCGGTCGTATCGCGGGTCCAAATCCCGGAGCTTCGAGCTCAACGACTTGTGGAACGCGACCGGCGATATTATCCGGGACGTCTGATTGCTGCCACAAACCGCGCAGAACACGGCATCCGGGGCGTCGAACCCGCGCCAGAATCCGCTTGTTTTCTGCTGGCATTCGCGGCAGCGGTACTCGTCAATCGCCATGTCGTAATCCTGTCAGAACGCGGTGTCTATGCTGGCGGAGTTGTCGAAGTATTTCTGGACAGTCAAATGGCATCTAAGGAAGCTTGTGGCGCCCTGCGGCTCGCGCGACCTGAGGATGCCCTGCGGTCGCGCCAGATCGAGGGTGTTCATCGTGTGCTCTGCGTCGGCTTCGTCATGTTTTCGGATGTTCTCGATCAGCGACTTCCACTCCGGATGATCCATCTCGAGGTAGAAGTCGACTGGATGCAGGCCGTCGTCATCGATCTCTTCAACACTTTCACATTGGAACGCGCGGAACGAAACCCTGAAGGCGCGGCTGTCCACCCTAACTCCCATATTCGCGTCGCAGACGCCCAGCGCCTTGAATCCAGCGTCGTCATTGGCCGCCTGCTGGACGCGTTCAAACCACTCGACTGATGGAAATATGGGCACTGGTCGTTCTCTCCTTCGGCTGACTGATCCACGTTGAGTCACTGGGTAAGTTGTCAGACCGTTTCAAAACGTGCAGTGGGTAAACAGCATGGGCCACACTCACGCCTCGCACCTGGAGCCCACGATTGCCGTCCCGTCGGCACAGTGGTCCGGGAAGGCCTGTTCGCGGCGAACAGGCCTTCCTGGGTTGAGGCGTCCGCGTCTACGGTTGATGGTTGAAACTGATTCGCCCGACGCCCCGCAAAGGTGGCCCGGTGACCAGCTCAGCCAGTTTCTGCGACCTGGGATCGGCCGCGATCTGAGCTCCGAAGTCCTCGTAAGCCTGCAGCGACTCCGTAATCGTGGACACCCTTATGGAGCCTGCCAAACCTCCCAGAGGGACGCTCACGATGGGCTTCGCCGGCATGTCGAGTTCCTCACGCCATTCCAGGAGAAGATCGAGAAGAGCCGCAGCGGCGCCAGGCTTCGCCACCAAGGTGGTTCTGCCGATTATCTTGGGAACGAAGCCATCGACCGGATTTATCGCCGGGCTGATAATGCGCGAAGTCGTCCAATTGAAATGGTCGCACATCGACGCCAACGGGTCTCTCGCGGCCAACCCGGCCATGTTGTCTGGGAACAAGCCATCGACGATCGCGTCGACGTCATCCGCTGTTTCGAAGCCGGCAACCGTGCCGATTATCGCCAGACTCCCATTGGCCGGCATTCTCGGGGCGATCGGTACGCTGATGGAACCGGACCATCCCGTGGCTCCAAGCGATTGCTCCACGCCCCTCGCGACGGCCGTGAAATGACCTGGTTTCGGCACCCTAAAAGTGTTGATAAAGTACGGCATGAAATCTCTCTCCTGTGTTCAGTCGATTCTGTGAGTATCATGGCAGTCATCCGACGAGACAGTCGCTCGTCGCCGCCCAAATTGTCGGGTGCACATCCCCCCAACGCGCAGTGCCAGACCCGCCACCCATCTCGATAACCGCCGTTCAAAGGCTCGCTTGTACCCGCCGCAAAATGGCCGGGGCGTAACAGAGCCTTCAGTTAACACTCACTCCGCTGTCCGCGGAAATACCAGGACCCCGAGCGCTTCTCATTGCTGCAGCCGCGGTCACCAGCAATGCCCGATCTCTGGCTCTATTCGTTTGTCGCGCCAGGAGACACGCCGATTGAGAATTCAGTCTCGACCTCGGACGAGGCGTCGTAGTAGTACTGAAACGTCTGGTTGTACCTGAAGAACAGATCCTGCCCGTACTGGTCGCCTTTCCAGGACTTAGCCAACCCGCCGTCGCTGCTGAGGTCCAGCGTGTTGAGCGTGTGGTCAAGGTCCGCTCCGCCGTTGAGCCTGATGTTGACCAGCATCTTTTCCCAATCTGAGGGATGCATCGACATGTAGAAGTCGGTGTCTCCGAGGTCCGGCGCCGATATCTCTCCGGCGCCAGCGCACTCGAAGCCTTCGAACACCAAGAGGAACACGCGATCGCCGACCTCGATCCCGACCCGGGCGTCATACGCCCCGCCGGTGTTCTTCCAGTTGAGTTGGACCAGGTTGACCGCCGTTACCGGCAAGTCGTCGATGCGCTTGATCCTGCCCTCAAACCTGTTGATCTCTTGATCTTGGTACGTGAACCACGACGTGGCGAGACCCCAAGACGACTGCAACAAGCCCATCCCCATGACGAGCAATACAGTAATCGTGATCGCGGACATGAATATGAAGCCGATAATTACATGCATGGTCTATCCGAGGGCTTGCTTGCGTAGGCGCGACGCATTGAACGACAGACGTGTCAAGGCATAGATAACCGTGCGAACGGGCCGTAACCTCGGGGCTTGCTCTCATCTCTGTACAGGCGTGCATTGACATATTCCGGCCAAACACAGGCTGGGCGCCGACACTCATCGGCAATAATCTGACATCGGCGAGTCGTTCGCACACACGTTGTGAGGCCTGCGTTCGCGGCCTATAATGGCATCAACCAATCCCTATTCGCGGAGTTTCCAATGCCCAAATTCGCCGCCAATCTAACCATGCTCTACAACGAAGTCGATTTCTTGGACCGATTCGCCGCCGCCGCGTCCGCCGGCTTCAAGGGGGTCGAGTATCTGTTCCCGTACGACTACGACAAAGACCTGTTGGCGGAACTCCTTGCCAAGCACGGGCTGACTCAGGTGCTCCACAATCTGCCGGCAGGCGACTGGGGTGCAGGCGACCGCGGGAACGCGTGCGATCCGGACAGGGTAGGGGAGTTCCAAGAAGGCGTTGGCCGCGCGGTCGAATACGCCCGAACCCTCGGATGCCCAATGGTCAACTGTCTGGCGGGAATTCCGCCACGGACCGTCAGCGCCGACAAAGTTCACTCCACGCTCATAGGCAATCTGCAATTCGCGGCCGCCGAGCTCGAAGCGGCCGGGATTCGAATGTTGATCGAACCGATCAACACGATCGACATTCCCGGCTTCCACATCACCTCGACTAAGCAGGGGCGATCGATCATCAACGACACCGGGTCGGGCAACCTGTTTCTGCAGCAAGACATATACCACATGCAGATCATGGAGGGCGATCTGGCCCGCACGATCCAGGCCAACCTCGATATCATCCGGCACATGCAGATCGCCGACAATCCGGGCAGGAACGAGCCCGGCACGGGCGAGATCAACTACCCGTATCTGTTCGAAGCGATCGACGAGATGGATTACGACGGCTGGATCGGGTGCGAGTACAAGCCCAAGACGACCACCGAGGAAGGCCTCGGTTGGGCGAGCGCTTACCTGGGCTAGAAGTTTCGCGGCCCAATCCGTCCGAACGCCTGTGACGGTGCCGGGTCGTGACGTTGGCGGCCAGAGCGACCGTATGCACCGAGCAGTGATTTCATCGTCGCGGTTATGCCGGGAGTGTTCGACATGACTATTGAGACCGGCCCCGATCCCAACATCGGCTTGACTCGCGACGATGTCTTGGAGCAAATCCAGGATCGCGTCCTGTGGATCGCGATGCAACTCGTGCACCACGCCAACAGCGTTCGTCCCAATCCCGACGGAACCAAAGTCGGTGGGCATCAATCGTCGAGCTCATCCGTGGTCACCCTGATGACATCGCTGTACTTCGACTTTCTGAAGGCAGGAGACCGAGTCGCGGTGAAGCCGCACGCATCCCCAGTGTTCCATGCAATTCAGTATCTGCTGGGCAATCTGGACCCGAAGTACCTGACCGAGATGCGGGCGTTTCATGGCCTCCAGGCGTATCCCAGCCGCACAAAAGACCCCGACCAGGTCGACTTCTCGACCGGCAGCGTCGGACTGGGCCCGGTGGCGCCTAACTTCGCGGCGCTTGCGGACGAGTACATCAGATCGCACATCCCGTCCGATTCCCGACCCAATCGACGTTATATCTCGGTCGTCGGCGACGCCGAGCTTGACGAGGGGTCCGTGTGGGAGGCCATCGCAGAGCCGGCCATGACCGACCTGTCCAACGTAATCTGGGTCGTCGATCTGAACCGGCAGAGTCTCGACCGGATTATTCCCGGAATTCGCGTCAGTGCGTGGCGGAAGATGTTCGACGCCAATGGCTGGACCGTCATCGACGCCAAGTACGGCAAGAAGCTGCAAGCGAAATTCGCCGAACCCAACGGCGAGCTGCTTCGGATGGCCATTGACGAGATGTCCAATGAGGTGTACCAGAGGCTTCTGCGAGTAAATCCGGCCCAGCTTCGCGAGTGGCTGCCCAACACCAGCCGATACCCAAGAGACATGACCAGGTTGATCGGCCGGTGGGACGACGCCGAGCTCGAAGAGTCGTTCCGCAATCTGGGCGGGCACGATTTCGCCATGCTTCGCGAGGCGTTCGCTCGAACCGAAAACCAATCCGGCCCCAACGTCGTCTTCGCGTATACGCTCAAAGGCTGGAAACTGCCAACCGTCGGCGATCCGCAGAACCACTCGGTGACGCTGTCCGAGAGTCAGATGGACCAGGTCAGAGAACGGCTCGGCGTCAGCGACGGCGAGCGCTGGTCTCGATTCCCGGCGGACAGCCCGGCCGGTAGGCGATGCGAGGAGCGGCGCATGGCGCTTGGACTCGGCCTCCGAAAGACTCACGATATCCCGGACATTTCGATACCGAACGAATTCGGCCAACCGTACACCGGGAACCTTGCGACTCAACAGACGTTCGGCCTGATCCTGACCGCCATCTCCCGCGACCTACCGGAAGTGTCCGACAGGGTCGTGACCGTCAGCCCCGACGTGGCCAGCTCGACCAATCTTGGGGGATGGATCAACAAAGTCGGTGTCTGGCAGCGTGTGGAGCAAGAGCCCCTGCCAGACGACGAAATCGTGCGGTCGCTCCGGTGGGAGGAGAACGCGCAAGGTCAACACGTCGAGCTCGGCATCTCGGAAAACAACCTGTTCATGATGCTCGGCCAACTTGGGTCGTCGTTCGAAGTGGACGGCGATCTTCTGTTTCCCATCGGGACACTTTACGATCCGTTCATCCGTCGAGGACTGGACGCGTTCGTGTACGGCGTCTACTCGGGCGCGAAGTTCATCGTTGTCGGCACGCCGTCGGGGGTGTCCTTGTCGCCCGAGGGCGGCGCGCACCAATCACAGATCACGCCCTCGATCGGAATCGAGATGCCGGACCTCGACTTCTACGAACCTTGCTTCGCACAGGAGCTCGAGTGGGTGATGCTCGCGGCGTTGGAGCAATTGAGGGTGCGAGGCCGCTCGACCTATCTGCGATTGACCAGCAAACGCGTCGATCAAAGCCTGTTGACGGTTCCGAAGGACACGACGCTCCGCGAGTCGCTGCGGCGGCAGGTGCTCGACGGGGCGTACCGTCTAGTCGACCGAAGCAACAGCCCCGGCTACGCCCCGGGCGAAAATGTCGTCCACATCCTGGCGAGCGGCGCCATGGTGCCGGAGGCGGTGTCAGCGAGCGACAGATTGCTCGAAGAGGGCGTCCACGCCAACGTGATCAACGTCACAGGCGCGGGACCGCTCTATCGAAGCTTTCAACAATCGGTAACCGACATTACCGAAGGCAAAGCAACCAATCGGGAATTCATGACCGATTCGATACCGGAGGATGAACGATCCGCGCCGCTAGTGACCGTCGCCGACGGGCACCCGCACTCGCTCGCGTGGATCGGAAGCGCCCTCAAGACGGCGGCCTTGCCGTTGGGGGTGACCGAGTTCGGCCAATCGGGGACGAGGGCCGACCTGTACAGAGAGTACAAGATCGATGCGGAGAGCATCGTCGCGACCTGCTACGGAGCACTCGAACTGTAGCCAACACGAAGGATCAAGTCGCGCAACATCGCGAAAATACAAACACGGAGGACTAGCAACAAATGGCAAAGATTCTCATACTGCACGGCGCCGGCATGAACATGCGGGGCAAGGCCCAAGTCGAAGTGTTCGGCCCGCAAACTTTGGAGGACTACGAGCGTCAGATCACCCAGTACGCCGACGAGCTCGGCGTTGAAATCGAGTTCTTCCACTCGAACATCGAAGGCGAGGTCATCAACAAGATCTACGAGGCCCACGAAGGCGACGTGGACGCAGCGCTGATAAACCCCGCTGGATACACCACCGGTTACACGGCCTTGGTGGCGGCGATAGCGCAAGTAAAGTACCCCGTGTTCGAGATACATATCTCGAACCCCGCTTCGCGCGGAGCTGTTTCACAGGTGGCGGGTCCGTGCCGCGGGTCCGTCGCCGGATTCGGCCTGTTTGGGTACTGCCTGGGACTCAGAGGAGCGCTTGACGTCCTGTCGGGTTGATGTGTTGGGCCGGCGCTTCGCCGAGTTTCGATGAACGGGCATGAGAGGACAATTGAATGAAACTGGAAACGACTGTCGCTCCACCCGCGACGATGCCCAACGGCCTGCAGACCGCCGAGGAAGGGCTGTACGTCATCGACCAGGCGACCGAAGAGATTCGGCTGCTGGGCGATGATCTGCTGCCCATACGCACGATTCAGACCCCGACGGAAAATGGGTCCGGTCTCACAATTGGCGACGGATGCTTCTGGACCGCCTCGAACGCACCTGCCAGCGCCAGATACCGACGCAGTGGAGATTCGCTGGCCTCGTCGATATTGAAGCTCGATTTCGATACCGGCGAGCTGCTGGCACGATACCCGACTCCGGACGGCGGCGGCATTCATGGCCTGGAGTGGGTCGACGGACTCATGTGGATCACTTGTTTTCGACCCAGAGGCATGAAGCTGGTCGATCCGTCAAACTTCCGGGTGCTGAAAGAGGTCGACGTCTCGTATGAACGGCCCCACGGCCTGTCATGGGACGGCGACGGCATCTGGATGTCGCACACCGGCCTTCGCTTGATCGTCAAGTACGACATCGACACCGGCGACGAGATGGACTGCATCCAGTACGACGACGACGCTCCCGCGCCCCACGGCCTGACGCGATGGAAAGGCGATCTTTGGAGCTGCGACGCCAACTGGCCCGCGCCGGTGCATCCGGACGGCCCGTCGTTCAGCCGGATCGTCCGGTGACTTCGGGCTCCCGGACCGGCGCGACGCTGTGACGGCGACATCAGCTAACCCGGGTTGCTGTTCGGACCAAACGTGAGATCTCAGAGCACATGAATCTCGGCTTGATCGGCGTGAACCGACCCTGAAGTCGCCAAAGCCTCAGCTCCTCGAAAACACAGGCCCCGAGCCCCGATGCCCAAAACTCAGGGCCTGTTGCTGTTTCTCGCAGCCGCCGCCGGTCTACGTGCCCCGCAATCTTGGGTCGAGAACGTCCCTCAACGCGTCGCCGAACAGGTTGAACCCGTACACGGCCAGAGAAAGGCCGAGACCCGGCCAGATCGCCATCCACGGCGCCGTAACGAACCAGTCTCGAGCCGGTCCTGAGAGCATTCCGCCCCAGGAAGGCTCTGGTGGCGGAACGCCCAATCCCAGGAAGCTGAGAGTTGCTTCGGTGAGAATCGCGATCCCCAGCGCACTCGTCGATATGATCAACCAGGGAGCGACACACTGCGGCGTGATGTGTTGAGTCATGATCCGCATGTCGCCAGCGCCGATGGCCCTCGCGCCTTCGACGTACTGCGACTCCTTAACCGCCAACACTTGGGATCGTACGATTCGGTTAGCCCGGGGAATCTGAACGATGCCTATGGCAACAATGATGTTGAATAGCGACTGACCCAAAGCCGCCATAACGGCCATCGCCAGTATTAGCGTGGGAACGGACATCAGGGCGTCCATCAAGCGTTGAACGGTCTGATCCACCTTGCCGCCGTACCATCCGCTAATGACTCCTAGGACGCCGCCCAGACCCGAACCAAATGCCACGGATGCAAAACCGACTAGGAGCGAGACCCTGGCGCCCATCATCATACGTGTCCACAGGTCCCTGCCCATTTGGTCGGTGCCCAACCAATGATCGGCGCCTGGCGCCATCAGCTTGTCTTTAAGGTTCCACTCGATCGGGTCGTAAAAAGTAATCCATGGTCCGGCAATCGCCATTATAGACATCACGATGATGATCAAGGCGCCAGCGGCCCCCAAAGGTTTGCGAGAGACGAATCTGGTGGTTGCCCTCCACAGACTCCACTCTCGAGCCGACCGAGTGACCGTGATTACGGCGGCACTTCCCGTGTCCTGGTTCTGGCTTGCCATGCTACCCTCTCATGTTGATTTTCCTATTGAAACCTTACCCGCGGATCCAACCAACCATAGGAAAGATCCACCAATAGGTTGACTAGGATCACCCCCGCGGCAAAAATGAGAACGACGGATTGCACTACCGGGAAGTCGCGAGTCAGCATGCCGTTCAGTATGTAGTTGCCGATCCCGGGCAACGTGAAAATCCGTTCCATGACCACCGACCCTCCCAAGGCCAGCGCCGTGGTGATGCCGATTATGGTAACTACCGGGATAAAAGCGTTTTTCAATGCGTGCCGAGTGGTGACCGCAAATGCCGCCAGCCCTTTGGCCTGGGCGGTCCTGATGTAGTCCTGTCGCAACACTTCCAGCATCGTTGACCGCATCATCCTGGCCTTGGTGGCCGCGCTAATGTAGCCCAGCATGAGGGCCGGCCAAAAGAATTGATTCAAATTGTCCCATGGCCCGTCGAAGAAACCAACGTACCCAAGACGCGGGTTCCAGTTGAGGAAATAGGCCCCTCCCAGGAGCAACAAAGTAGCGCTCCAGAAAGAGGGCATTGAGAGGCCCGCCAGGGAGACGAGCCGGATCGTGTAGTCTAGCTTGGTGTCTTGCTTGAGGGCCATCAAAATCCCGGCGGGGATCCCCAGCAGTATTGCCACCGCCTGGGAGAGAATTACCAACTCCAGAGTAACTGGGAATTTGGTCTTGAACTCCTCGTACACGCTCCGATTGGTGAACATCGATTCACCCCAGTCCCCGGTTAATACACCCCCCATCCAGCTTAGATACTGCATGTGGATAGGGTCGTTGAGACCTAGGCTCTGTCGGATGTTTTCCAATTGCTCTTCGGTGATGCCCGAGGCCTCGCCTCCCGATTGCTCGATGGCGATCATCAGAGCAACGTCGCCGGGCGCAATCCTCATGAGGAAGAAGACCAAAAGCGATACCAAGACGGCCGTCAATATGCCGAATAGGACTCTTCGCAATATGTATTGCCGCATATCTCCGCCTTCCTCCTAGACAACCTATCCCGGGTCCGATCAGGCTCCGCGACAGAGCCCGGCGAATCGGGTTTCCAGGTGGCACCCGTCTCCCCACGCACCTGCGTAAGGCTGGCTTCTCAACACACTCGCTACAGAACCAACAAGGCATACACACCTTAGCGTTTATTTGTAACAGGCGCGAGTATCGCACCGAAGCGGCTCGCCTCGATACAAGATAGTGGCAAGCCGCTCCGTGATTGTTAAAGGGGGTCCGAGGAACGGCCATCAGATGTGTGTCGTGGCCGCTCCACTCGTCCCCTAGCTATTTACCTGACTACCCAGGCTCTTTCCCACTGAGCCCACTTGATCTGAGACGGGAATGGACCAAGGGTCCAACCCCGAACCTCCTTGGACCAAGCCGGGAAGATAAGGGTCCACGGGAACGGAATGTTGAAGAACGCCTCCGTGGCAAGCTTCCGCTCTATGTCCCAGACCATCTCCCGGCGCTTGGCCACGTCCAGTTCCGCCGACTGAGCCCGTGCCATCGCCTCTAGTTCCGCTGCCAATTCAGGCATGACGTCGAAAGCCCCGGTGTTCTTGTAGTACCAGCTTTCGAACTCGGGAACGAGCGCGAGGTTATAGTAGTCGTCCGGATCACCAACGTTGGTGGTTACTTTGGAACCGTAGTGCGCATCGTATTGCTCGGCTCTGCCTCTGTCACCTTGGACCGCACCTTCCACAATATCGCTAACCACGGTGATGTCGAGGTTCCTCTTCATCTGGTCCTGGAAGTACAGGCAGCCGTCGATGTACTGCTGGGAACCTTGGGCCATGCAGCCGATTTCGAAGCGCACGCCATCGCCCAGGGCCTCGTCAAGCAACCTGTTTGCCTCCGCGATGTCCTCGGTCTTGCCGTCGCCGCGACGCCAGCCAGGGAATGTCATCAGCTCATCGTCAGGGAGCGCCCAGACAGTTCCCGGGGGCATCCAGTTAGTCGGCCGCACGACCGCAGTCTGGGTTCCAACAAGGTTGAAGTCCACCCAGTCGTCGCGATCGAGTCCCAGAGTCATTGCTTTCCTGACGCGGATGTCATCCAACGGGGGCCGGTTCAAGTTCAATTGAAGCCCTTTGCCCCATGAATGCATGGCCGGTTGGATTTGAATCTTGTCGCTAAAGCTGTTCTGCACCTGCACCACCTGCCCCGGCAGCAAGGAAGAGCTTCCCTCGCCGAAGTAGTCCAATTGGCCCGTCAGCAACGCTGAGAACCGCGTGGTGAAGTCCGTTATCATGAACTGGTCCATGCCATCCAATAGCGGCAACCCCTCCCTGAAGTAGGTTGGGTTTCGTCGCACTTTGGTCATCACGTCCTGTTGGAACTCGACGGGCACGAACGCCCCGGTGCCGGTGCCCTGCAGGAAAGACTCGGGAGTTGTCTCGTCCATGCACGTGATGCACTCGGCGTACAACCACTCGAGGAAGTCCTTGTCCATGTTGTTCGGCATGCCGCGGGCGCCAGCGAACTGGGTGATCGTCCTCGCCAGGGCTTGTTTGAACTCCACTTTGAATGTGTGCCCCAAGGCGCCTTCCGGGCACGAGGCGACTGACATGTGACCGAGAGCCGATCTCGGTCCCGTATGGGACAAGCCCTCGTCCGTGAAATTCTGGGGCGGGTTGATGGCGAAGTTCATGCTCGCTTCGGCGTCCTCGCACGTGAACTGGTCGCCGGAAACCTTGCTGGCGATCGACGCCGGCAGGTTCGGGTTGTCTTGATACGTGATCCCTTCTTTGAGCTTGAATGTAACGGCCAAGCCATCGGAGGACACGCTCCAGGTTTCGGCCAGGTCACCCTCAATCGGTCCGGCCAACCCAACCCACGTATCGAACCTCAACAGCGCGTTATAGGTCGGCAGAAACTGCGGACCTTCAAAGCTGTGGCCATAGTTGGGGTCGTGGCCCGAGAGGTTGTGCGACGCGCCGTACCTAAGAATGCCGCCGGTTTTCGGCTCCCCCCACTCGGGTAGGTATCCAGCGCTCTTCACATATCGATCGATCGGCATCACGTCGGCCGAGATTGCCACCGGTGTCGGAACCGCCGTGGGGACCGCCAGCGGCGCCGTGGCCCCTGATGGGGTTGATGGGCTCTGTGATGCGACGGCCGTCGCCGCAGGGGCCGCAGGGGCCGCAGGGGCTGGCGCTTGAGGTTGCCTTGGCGCAGCCGCGGGAGCCGGGGCAGCCTGAGTTACCGGCGCCTGTATTACAGGAACTGGCGCGGGCACCGCTGGCGCAGCCGCGGGAGCCGGGGCGGCCGCAGGAGCGTCGGCCTCATCATCGGCCGAGCACGCCATTGCCGCCAGCGCAAATACGACTAGCAGGCTTACCAGGATTACCAACGTTCTACGTTTCATCAATGACCTCCATGACCGTTACGTGCCGTATGGAATTCGGAATCTACAATCAAACCAGTTAGGTTGAATTTTCTAACACACGTTCAGGCACAAGTCAAGCAATCACACTTGCATTTTGGGGTCATCGCGGCGTTGGCGATTTTTGAAGTTCGCAAAAGCGTGAAAACCAATTACGGTATTCAGGTTTGAGAAACGATGCACCTCAAAGTCATTTGAAAGCTGGACGACAACCTCACTTCAATCCGACGTCCCATTTGGTGTAGCATCTATTGGATGGATGCTATCGTTCTATGTCCCGCCTGCGGACAACAAAACGCATTTGGCGCCTCGTATTGCCTCGGTTGCCGGTCAAGACTGAGCAGAGGTAAACGAGTCAGCCAAGAAGAGGCCCAAAACCTGGATGAAAAACGTCGCTCCGCCAATCGGCGGCGGCGTATCGTCCGATTGATCGTCATGATTCTCCTCGTCGGGGCAGTGATTGTTTGGACGGGATATTCTACATTGGGGTTTTCCGACAGGCTGAACCCCCCGGAATCCGACATCAGCGCCGACCCCGCCACGGGCGACTGGCCCATGTTTCAACGAGGTCCGGATCACTCTGGGCGAGGCTCTAACGAATTCTCGGTTCCCGAGGGACGAGTGGCGTGGCAATTCGAGACCCAGGCTCCCATATTGTCGTCCCCGGCGGTCGCCCAGAGTACGGTTTATTTGAGCACTGGCGATCGGCGTGTCGTGGCGCTTGACGCCGCGACCGGAGAGTTGATCTGGGAAAACGAGATCAACGGCCCGGTGGATTCATCGCCCGCGGTCGCCGGAGATTCTGTTTTCGTGGGATTGAAGGACGGACGCTTGATAGCGTTGTCCAGGGCCACCGGCACGCTTCAATGGGAATTTCAGACTGGCGATCTGATCTACTCCTCACCCTCGGTTTATAGAGGAGTCGTCTATATCGGGTCATCGGACGGCCGGCTTTACGCACTCGACGCGGTCAGTGGAGAGGAGCGCTGGAGCCACTTAACCGAGGGCCGCGTTTTGACAGCGCCGGCGGTGCACGAGAGTGTCGTGGCTGTTACATCCCAGGACAGGCGCGTATATCTGCTGGACGCTGTTACCGGAAATCATCGGCTGGACTTGCAGGTGTCCGACACAAGAGGATCCGCCACCATTGATGAAAAGATGGTTTACGTCGCCGATACTGGCGGTCTCATGATGGCCATCGACTGGAGCAAGACCGAACTGCCGTTTGAAAAGACGGCCCGGTGGGTGCGAACGCAACTATTTTGGTGGAAGTTGGTCGACACTCTCCCTCCCCTCAAAGGACTGGTGTGGAGGTTTCGGCGCCCTCGGTCCAGCTTCGTGGGAACTCCCGCAGTGGGCTCGGAGATGGTCTACGTCGCATCGGCGTCAGGCGCCATTTTCGCCCTGGACCGGTTGACCGGCAGCCTGATATGGACCTACCGGACCGACGACGTGGTGGTCGGATCGCCTTCGACCGCCGGCAACACCCTTTTCGTTGGAGACGTAGCCGGGGTGCTTCATGGTGTCGACACGGTCACCGGCGAGAGAAAATGGCAGTTTCAAGTGGACGGCCCGATAGCGTCCACGCCTGTGTTGGCCAACGGCATGGTGTACGTCGCATCGACGAACGGGACTCTGTACGTGATCAAATAGCGCGTCGAAGCCTGATGGTCATCAACTAAATAAGGTGCGTTCAGTGCATCTCGCTGTACTGGGCGTTTCGCAAAAGGGGAAACTTCTGGAATCCTGCGGGCAAAAGTGTGTGTTCAACGATCAGAATGACAAACTCTGTTCGGCGCTACTTATTTTGTTTGTCGCCATCAGGCTTCATCGCCCCTGGATTTGGGGATCCGCCATCGATCAGGCGCTCACGCCGTGTCGGCGTTCGGTCAGCAGGTCACTTACCTTGATGGCCAGGTCAATCGGTGAAAAGGGCTTCTGCATGAACGAGGTCTTCGAATCGATCGACCCCTCGGCTATGTCAATCACGTTGCGTTCAGCATAACCGGACACGTACAAAACCTTCGCGCTCGGCTGCAGCTTCTCGAACTCCGCGGCCAACTCTCTGCCGCCTAGAATGGGCATAACCACGTCTGTGATCAACAGGTCGATTGCCCCGACGCTCATCGCTCGAACGGTGTCCAACGCTTCCCGCCCGTTGCTTGCTTCGATAACCTCGTAGCCCTGGTTTTTCAGCGCACGCGACGATACCGCACGCACCGCGGATCCGTCTTCGGCGGGCAATATAGTTCCAGCGCCCAAAGGCATTGCCCGCGCGTCGTTCTCCCTGGAATCGGAAACCGGATCCGGAACCGGTGGGGACGTCTTGGGCAGGAGTATGTTGAACGTCGAACCGCGTCCCTGTTCGCTGACGACGGAAATTGTGCCACCCGCTCGAGTTACGATTCCATGGCAGATCGTGAATCCAAGGCCGGTGCCTTTGTCAGAGGCTTTCGTCGTGAAGAACGGCTCGAATATTCAGTCGACGACCTGCTCCGACATCCCATCGCCGGTGTCGCTCACGGCCAGGAACACGTACTCGCCTGCTGCCATATCATTCGACCATTCAGTCGTTCGTTCGCTGACGGTTAAATTCTGGGTTTTCAGTGTCAGGCTTTCGCCGCTGGGCATCGTGTCAGCCGCGTTGATCGCCAGGTGCAGTATGACCTGCTCCAATTGTCCCCAGTTGTTGCTGACGTATCCGAGATCGTTCGCGAACTCGGTCGACAGCGCGACGTTCTCCGGAATAACCTGAGCGAGCATCATTTCTAAATCGGAGATCACTTGGTTGAGCCCAACCGTCTGAGCCTGGCAGTCTTCGCCACTGGTGAACAAGCGCACTTGCTGGATCAGCAGAGTTGCTCGTTCAGCCGCCTTTTCAATCTCTTCGAAGTAGGCTCTGAGTGGATGCCGCTCCGGCAATTTGAGGAGACCGAGTTGGGAGTACCCGAGGACCGCCGACAGGAGGTTATTGAAGTCGTGGATGATCCCGCCGATCAATTGGCCGATGCCTTCGACCCGTTGCGATTTGAAAAGCTGATCCTTGAGATTGTGGCTCTCCGAGACGTCTCGTTCCGCCAACACGTAGCGGCCATGCTCGATCGACGAAATGGAGAACACCTTTGGGAACGTTTCCCCGTCTCTACGCACTCCAATCGCCTCGCCCGACCACCGCCCGGAGCGTCCGGCTTCCGCGAGCGCCGACCGCGCCAGTTTCCGGGAGTACTCGCCGGCAAACAGCGCTGATCTCAACGCCATCGAGTTCGTTTGAGTCTTTGAATACATAGGCCGCCGCCATCTGCTTGTTGGCGCTGCGGATGTAGCCGGACTTGTCGAGAATCGTGAGCCTGTCCATGGCGCCGTCCATGGCGGCACGATGTTGCGCCAACGTCTGTTGGGTGCGACCGCGATAGATGGAGAACCGAATCGTTTGCTCCAGAAGGTCGGGGTCGATTTCGTCACGGCGGAGCCACTCCGCCGGGCCAAACGTCGACCGCGTGATTTCGTCCGCCCGCGCCAACACGATGATTGGCGTCGCGAGTCCTCGCTCGTTCGCGTATTCGAGAATCGACGGACCGTCGAAATCTCCGAATCGCATGTTAAGCAAGCAGACGTCATGGCGGCCGGAATTCAGTTCGTCCAACGCGGACAGATAGTCCGGCGCCCATCTGATCACATACCGAGTCCGGTCGATTCCTGACAGTATTGCGTTGACGGTTGCGAAGTATTCTCGATCGTCTTTGATTACCAGGATGCGAACCGAGTCGTCTCCGGTTTCCTCAAGGTCGATTTTCAAGCAGTGTCTCCAACGTTTGTTTCGTCAAAGCTGTGCACACGATCACGGCGATTACATCGTCGATCGACGGTCACGCGTTCGTGAACCGGTATGTGGATCTGTCAGGAATACGCCATCGCATGTCTTAATCGTGTCATCGCATGGCAGGCCCCTCATGGGTACGTGCCACCATAGCCAGTGGAGGAGAGCCGAATCTTTTGGAATCGTTGAACTTCTGTGGGCGTAACATGTGCGCGTCGAGACGCGGGACGATGAAACTCGACCGCATATGCAGCTCCGATTCTCTCTCGCCATGCGCGTTGTCGACATCGACCCGACGCCTAAACAGCGCGTCGCTGCGCTACAATGTGTCGGGAGATTAGCCACGACATGATCGAGATCGTCCTGATCTTAATATCGGCGTTCACGTTGGGTTCCGTGCCGACCGCGGTATTGGTGGCCTGGGCCACGCGGGGCGTCGATATCCGGCGGGCCGGCAGCGGCAATCCGGGTGCGCTGAACGCGTACCGGCAACTGGGAAAAACGGCTGGCATCGCGGTGTGCTGCTCGCGGACGCCGGAAAAGGCGCCGCTGATCTACCTAGGCCAGCGGCTGGACGCGCCGATGAGCGCATTGAGGGCTGCGGTGGTTCTCGCCTCGCCGCATTGGGCCACAACTTCTCGCCTTTCCTCGGATTCAGAGGAGGGAAGGGAGGACCTGTCGTACTCGGAATCTCAGCCGTGATGCTGTTGGGAATCACTGCGATCACGGTCGCGTTCGGCGCCATCGAGTACGGCGTCACCCGGCACGCCGTTTGGTCGATGACCGGCACGTTCGTGCTCCTGAACGCGCTCACGATTGCCACGCTTCAACCTCTCACCCAGATACTGCTTTGCTTGATGCTTTCATCACTGGTGGCGGGGACGCACTTGTGGCGACAATATCCGCAGGTGTCGTTGGCCGTATGGGAACGACGATGGCGCAAGTACATGATGATAGAGTGATCGTTCGAGCCGTCTCCGTCGTCGCCCCGTGCAACCCGCATCACTGATGGCGCTTGCAACCCCCTAAGCATGAAAACTGGCTTGGCCCTGATGGAGGTCAACAATATAAGTGGCGCCGTGGGAATTATTTCATTCAGAGGCCGCATCCGAAGAATCTGGCCGTTGACGACGCACCTTTGCCCACAAGACTCCAGATGCTTCTCCTTCCGCCGGGTTCGGCACAGCGAGACGCGTTGGGGACACCTCATTCAGTTGACGACCATAACGGCCAGAGCACCAATGAGGCACGTGGGCTCGGTTACCAGACCGACCCTGGTTGCTCATTTCCGCACCAATGCCACCAAAGCACCGGTCGGCGGAGCCGACGAGTCCGCATGCTCCAATCATTGCGGCGCCGGTGCCCAATTTCAGCCGTTGGATCGCCTTCCACCTTCGCCGCTTCTCGCTGTCTGACTTATTCGCCGACGACACAACCGATCGCACAAACGGCGTTGATTCCTGACGGCTGCCCTCCCTCATATGTGGCGCGAGCCAGGAAGAACCAGTAGAATGGGCGGAACCTGACGAGCGCCCGATCGGCGACACGGGCGTCGCGATCAACCTCAGAACGGAGGCAAACCGTACGATGACGATTAAGAACATCCGGTACGTCCTGCTGGCGGGATTCACGCTATTGGCCATGGTCGCGATGGCGTGCAGTTCAGACGAAGAGACGCCCGAATCTGCGCCGCCGGCAGCTCCGGCCGCGCGGCCAGCCCCGACCGCGGCGGCCCCGTCGCAACCGGCGTCAGCGCCGAGCGTCCAGTTGCAATGGGCTGCCAAACCTGCGATGAACATCGACCCGAACACCCCCCACTACGCGATCATCGAGCTTGAAAAGGGCGGCGAAATTGAGATCGAACTGTTCGCTGACAAGGCTCCTCAAACCGTGAACAACTTTGTGTTCCTGGCTCGGTCGGGATTCTATGACGGCGTGACATTCCATCGGGTAATCGCCGACTTCATGGCTCAGGGCGGAGACCCCACGGGCAGAGGCTCCGGAGGCCCCGGTTACAAATTCGACAACGAATTCCATGCAGACCTCAGGCACGATAGCCCGGGCATCATGTCAATGGCGAATGCCGGGTTGCGAGCGGGCAGCGGGACGAATGGGAGCCAATTTTTCATAACGTTTGTTCCCACGCCGTTCCTGGACGGTCTTCGGCCAGACGGCTCCTCAAAGGATTGCGGGAACCAATCCTGCCATTCCGTTTTTGGCAAGGTGGTCGATTCGAGCATGGCGGCGCTCGCCGGCATCACCATTCGTGAACCGGGGTCTTCGACGCCTGCCGACGTGATGAAGACGATTCGAATCGAGGAACGATAACCTTCGCGTTTCGAAAACCTCGCGATCGTAACAGCCGGGAGGCGATGGGACATAAAGAAAGCGCCCCGACTCATGTCGGGGCGCTTTCTTCTTCGGAGAGGAGGCGCGTCTAGTCCGCGGTCGCCGGCGCTGGCTCGGTTTCAGTGGAGCCTTCGGGCGGCGCCATCGAGAAGCTGTACAGGCGGCCCGCGGCTCCGACCCAGGTGTTGTCGTGGATCGACATCTGTCCGATTAGCGGCTGGTTGTTGACCCTGATTGTCGCATGGGACGATGGGCCGCTGGACATGATGACTTGGTTCGGCGAGACGAACGTGAACTTCGCGCCTTCCAGTCCGGATATGCCAAGTTCCGTGCCGTTTACGACATTGCGCTGTACGAGGTTCGTCACCGGCCGGCGCTCTAGCGTCGAGAAGTCGACAACCAGCTGTCCCCTGTCTCCGTATAGGTACCCGAACGGCGTCGACCGCGTGAGCCAGTAGGCTGCTGCGCCGAGTATCGATACGCTGACGACGGCGAGTACGACCACCAGTGCAACCGGTATGCCGGGCTCTTCAACGGGAACGAATACCGGAAGCTGAGGCGGAACGGGCGTCGGCAAGACGACCGGCGGCGGAGGCGGCTCAGGCGTGGGCGCCACGGTCCCCACGGTCCTCAGGGTCGAAACGACCATCGAGTCAGTTGCGAATGAGTGCAGACGGCCTTCGTATTCCATGCTCAGCCGGACGATGATGGTGCTGAGTGTTTCCTCGGCAGGCGTGTAGAACACGTCGAAGTTGGAAGCTTTGCCCTCGGTGATGATCTGTCCGGGGACCACCTCGATTTCGCCATGGTTTTCAACCGCGGTAGCCATGTCGACGGATATCTGCTCGCCCAACAGCGCGATCGGGTTCCCGTTGATATTGGCGAAGATCGTTGCGATCTTCGTTCGCTCACCGGACCGGAGATCATTCATCTCAACCGGAGTCACTTTCAGAGATGGGAACGCCCTGATTTCGAACGAATCCCGAGCCGTGATTGCGTGTTCCAGCTTCGACCACGAAAGCTCGAGGTGCACCATGTAGTCGCCCTCTGTCGTCTGTGGCGGGATGGTGGCAGCGAAGTAGGCGTCGCCCGCCACGGCGTCTCCGAATACGCCGTCGTCGTTGAGCGAGTAGGTCACGGATGTCCCATCGGGCGAGATGATCCTCGCGATGAGCTCAACCTCTTCTTCTATGACCACTGGCTGACCATGTTCAAACACGTACGCAGCCAACGTTGCAGGCTGCCCAAGCGGCTGAGCGCCGAACGATTGCAGCATCAACGAGTATTTGTTGGTCGCGTAGTGCCAACCGGAAATCACCCCGTCGACGCCGCGAGCGTCGATCTGCCATTTGCCCGGAGCGGGGTCGATGATCTCCCACATGACCACGTTCGGCAACTCGGTGATCGACGACGAGGTCCTGTCGCCGGCGGACGCCTCGTACCCTTCAGGGTTTCTGATTCGGAAGGCGGTGACCTGATCCTCCCTGAAGAAGATTAGGTTCGCCGTCTCGGTCCCCGGCGCTATGTGCATCGTCATTTCGAGGGAGGTGTTCGGCGTGAGTTCTATCGAGCCAAGCTCGGTCAGCGAGCCCTTCGCCCCCATTCGGAGTATTCTGTCTGTGAAGTTCTGCAGGCCGTCGGGAATCGAAAGCGAGTACGACTCGCCGCCGGTGTTGCGAGATATGTCTGAGAGCGTGTCGACGACCGCTTCCGCTGTTCCCGGAAGCGTCACCGAGTGAACCGGCCAGCCCTTCTGGTCAAGAAGGCTTACCATCTGATCGAGTCCGGACTGAAGCACAGGCGTCGGCAAGTCCTCGTTCGATCCGGTGATGAAGTAAATCGAAGATTGCGCCCCGGCGAATTCACCGCCGAGGAAGTTATAGATCTCAGCGAGAGCCGCGGCCAGATCTCGCTCTGCGCCGGATGACATCGCCAACATGACGTCCAGTTCGCGTCTGAAATCCGAGAACTCCATCGAATCCGTCTCGACCGGGCCGATGGCGCCGAGAGGGTCGTCGACCGCCACGAAAGTGAATGGTTGGCCTTCCTTGAGTTTGAAAATCAACCCGAGAAATGAGTTAATTAAGTCTGTGTCGACCAGAGAGCCGTTGAGCGAATCCCTGTCGAAAACAAGAACCGTGACTTGGTTGGACGGCTGCTGGGCTTGGGCTTGATGACCAAAGCCTCCGCCGGCCCACACGGCCACCGCGACGAGTATGGATATCGATAGCAGAGTCTTTTTCATATGGCACGTACCTCACGTACAACTTTACGCAATGTCAAAGAAAACAGTCAACGCAAATATAGGTCGAAATTTAAGACAAACGCCAAACTGAAGCTGGCGATCTTGTTCGCGATGTCACTGATCGCGGGGGTAAGCGCCACCGTGGCTTGCGGCCCCGACGATTCCACGACGTCCGAGCAGAAAACCGTCCGCGGTCAGCTAACCGACGTTCAGGCCGAATCGTTCCTTGACCTCAATTCCATCACCGTGGCAGCGGACGACGGTCGTTCGTATACTTTGCAGGGGAGAGGACGGCAACACACGGGCTTCCTACCGAGTCACCTGCGCGAGCACATGGTCGCGGGCGAACCGGTTACCGTGACGTTCCACGAAGAGGACGGAGCGTTGGTCCTGGACTCGATCGAAGACTAGCCGAATAGCACGTTACGCGAGCTACGGACTGTGTTGGCAGTCCCCGAATCGCCCCCTGTGAAATCGTGATCCAAAGCCGAACACTATAATGGCAACGAGAGTCGATCTTTCGGCTCGATCATATTGAGGAGGAAACCATGGCTGGATACGTAATCGCCGACGTCGAGGTTCACGACCAAGATGCGTACGCCGAGTATCGCAAGATCGTCGGCGCATCGATCGAAAAGTTCGGGGGCAAGTTCTTGGTCAGAGGCGGGGATCATGAGGTCGTCGAAGGAGACTGGAACCCACACCGCGTCGTGGTGCTCGAGTTTGACAGCGTCGCCCGGGTGAAAGAGTGGTACGCCTCGGCGGAATACGCGCCGGCCCTCGCCATCAGGCTCAAGGCGACAACATCGAAATCGATCGTCGTCGAGGGGGCGTGAACGTTCCGTCTTCACGAGACTGAGCTCGGCGACAACCCCCAGAGCGGACAATGCCGCAGCGTGACGTCGATGTAGCATCACGTCCCGGAGTGGGTGCAGGGAGTGGGCCCGACAGGGTTCGAACCTGTGACCAATCGGTTATGAGCCGACCGCTCTACCACTGAGCTACGGGCCCTCAATGCGGCGATTTTAGCGTAGCCAACAGGCATATCTGTGTCAACCCGTGGTTGACACAGGGCGGGAGCGGGCGGTACATTCGCCGTGTTTTCGACGCTCACTCCTAGCCGATGCGAGGACACGATGGCAATTTCCAAGAAGATCAGCGACCTCATGGAACAGGGCTCATGGATTCGGAAGATGTTCGAGGAAGGCGCCGCTCTGAAACAGCAGTTCGGCGACGAGAACGTGTTCGACCTTTCGCTCGGGAACCCGATCATGCAGCCTCCGCCCGAGTTCTTCGCCGAGCTCAGGCGCATCGTCGGCGAGCCGATCGCTGGGTTGCATCGATACATGCCGAACGCCGGTTTTGTCGAGACGCGGGCCGCCGTCGCCGCTCAGCTTCGCGAGGAGACAGGGCTCGATTTTACCGCCGACCAGGTCGTCATGACCGCGGGAGCGGGCGGCGCGATGAATGTCATCTTCAAAACGTTGCTCGATCCCGGCGACGAAGTCATCGTCTTCGCTCCGTATTTCGTTGAGTACTTCTTCTACGCCGACAACCACGGAGCAACCGGGCGCGCGGTGCCCCCCGACGACGCGTTTCTGCCGGATTTTGATGCCTTCGAGAGTTCGATCTCTGACAAGACGCGGATCGTGCTGATCAACTCTCCGAACAATCCGACCGGCGTGCTGTACAGCGCCGACGTTCTCGCGCGGATCGCCGAGATCATCCAGCGAAAAGAACAAGAAACCGGTCGAGAGATATTCCTGGTCAGCGACGAGCCTTATCGGAAGATTCTGTTCGACGGTCTGGAGTACCCGCACGTGTTCGGGCATCACGTCCGAAGCATCGTGGCCACCTCGCACTCGAAGGACCTAGCGTTGCCCGGCGAGCGCATCGGCTTCATCGCGACCCACCCGGATTACGAGGACGGCGCCGAGCTCATGGACGGCCTGGTGTTCTGCAATCGCACGCTGGGTTTCGTCAACGCGCCCGCGATGATGCAGAACATCGTCGCCAAGCTGCAATCGGTGACCGTCGACGTGGCACAGTACCAGGCCAAGCGCGACTTCATGTACGAGCGATTAACCGACATCGGGTACGAGCTCATCAAGCCGCAGGGCGCGTTCTACATGTTCCCCAAGTCGCCGCTAGAAGACGACGTCGAGTTTACGGCGGAACTCCTGAAGCACAATGTGCTGGTAGTGCCGGGTCGTGGGTTCGGCGTGCCGGGTTATTTCCGTCTGTCGTACTGTGTTGCCGACGAGACCCTGGCGGGGTCACTGGACGGGTTTAGGCAGGCGTTCGAGCGGACTTCGGGCTAGCGCAGGGATGGTCGCTGGTTGCCAGCGGAGGAAAGACGCCTCCTCGGGATGGTCTGTCCCACTCGCCCGCCCGAGGAATTTCGGGGGACACCCCCAAGCCCCCGGTGTCAAGAGGCTTCGCCCCTTGACGACCCCCGGTTGAAACGGCGAGTGTCCGTTCCTGAACCCTGAACCCTGAACCCTGAACGCTGAACGCTATCGATTGTTTGTCGGCGGCGTGTCTTTGAGCCCGAACCCGGTCACGGCCACCAACACGCTATCGTGCGACGCCACGTGTCCTGCCTCAATGAGCAGTTCGAGACCCGCGAACGCCGCGGCCGACGTTGGTTCGCAGTATATGCCCTCGGTGTTAGCCAACCGCGCGTGCCACGAGGCGATGGCCGCCTCGGCAACAGCGATGCTGACGCCGCCGCTCGCTCGCAGAACGTCGAGGACCTGCTGCTTGCGAGGAGGATCGCCGACCGCGATTCCACCGGCGATAGTGGCCGCGCCGGGTTGGGGCGTCCACTCGCGTCCGGCGAACGCAGCCGCCACGGGCATCACCGCCTCGGCCTGGATCGCGTGCAGCTTGGGGGCACGGTCCAGCACGCCCGCCGCAACGAGCCCGTGAAACCCCTTCCACGCGCCGATGAACAAGCTACCGTTGCCGACTGGGATGACGACGTGGTCGGGCAGGGCGCCGGCCATCTGGCTCGCGATCTCATAGGCGAACGTCTTCGTGCCTTCGAGGAAGGACGGACTCAGGTTGTGGGAGGCGTACACAAGGCTGTTCTCGCGGCAGAATGCCACCGCGGCCTCGGTCGCGGCTTCTCGCGGACCTTCGATTGCGTGGGTGTGAGCGCCGTACACGCCGATCTGTTGCATCTTGGCTTGCGGGGCTGACACCGGAGCGAAGATGTGGGCTTCGATTCCGGCCCTCGCGGCGTACGCGGCGACCGACGCCCCCGCGTTGCCCGAGGAGTCTTCGGCCACCGCATCGACGCCGAGCTCAGCCGCGACGGACATCATCGTTGCGGTTCCCCTGTCCTTGAACGAGCCCGTCGGGTTCAGGTACTCGAGCTTGGCTTTCAAGTCGCGTAATCCGAGCGTTCTGCCGGTGGCGTCCAGGGGCACGATTGGCGTGTTTCCTTCGCCGAGGGAAATCGGCGGCGACTCGGCATGGAACGGCATCGGCGGGACAACTCGGCTCTGGTTAGCATCGGGCGTTGATTCGTAGAGAACGTCCAACGGCGCTCCGCACGAGCCGCAGCCCAGCGTTGTCATCGAAGGGGAATGGGCCTGAGCGCATCGCGTGCATACCAGGCTGAAATGGGACATCGCAGGCTCCTCGACGGCGGTCGGTTCGGCATCCGATGCTACGCGGGGCCGAGGGTCGTGTCAACGACTGAATGGGAAATCGAGCCGTACGCCCGGTCAATCAGATAAGCGAAAAGGCGCCCCGGCTAATCGGGACGCCTTGCAGTTCAATGATCGAATGTTCGGGCCAGTGGCCGCCTCCGTACGATCACGTTGCCCGACGCCACGTCCCGGGGAAGGACTACTGACATCCCTTAGTCGGCCGCGTCCGCCATTGCCGCCATATCGCGAACGGTACCCTTTTCGCTGTCGGTCAGGACCTTGTCCAGATTCAGCAGGATCACCATTCGGCTCTCCATCTTCACGATCCCCTGCAGGTAGACCGAGTCCGCGGTGGTGATTACCGAAGAGGGCGGTTCCACCGCCGCCGCCGATATTCGCAGCACCTCGGTGACAGCGTCGACCACGACGCCCATGTCCTGACCGCCGATGTCCATCACGACGATGCGGTTGTCCTTGTGAAGCTCGTTGACGGGTATGTCGAACCGCTTCCTGAGGTCGATGACGGGAATCACGTTCCCGCGCAGGTTGATGATGCCTTCGACGAATCCGGGCGCCCCCGGAACTCGTGTGATGTCCTGCATTCGGATGATATTGCGAACCGACCCGATGTCGCCGCCGAAGGCTTCGGCGGCGAGGTCGAACACGACCAGTTGCTCTTCGGATCTTTCTACGTTGTTGGTAGTTGTAGTCATTCGTTCGCCCCCTAACAAGAGCGAGAACTGCGATGTGACATGTCAGGCTAGGTGGGAGCCGGCCCTTCCGTGCGAGCGGAAGGACGGCCCCCACGCTTCGGGTAAATCAGACCCTGTCGGACATCTGTCCGTTCTTGCTGAGCTTGAAGACCGAGACGGCCTCCTGAAGCCCCTGCGCCATCTGGTCGAGGCTCTGCGCCGATGCGACAACCTCTTCGACCTGCGCGCTCATCTCTTCGGCGGACGCGCTCATCTCTTGGGATGCGGCGCTGTTCTGCTGCGAGATCGGCTGATTTGCTCGATGGAGTCCGCGACTCCGCCCGAGCTCCCGGCCATCTCTTGTGCGGCGGCCGTGTTCTGTTGCGTTACCGAGTTGACGCCCTCGACGGTCGAGACCATCTCTTCACTGGAGGCGTTGACCTGCTCAGCCGAAGCCGAGATCTGGCCGATCTGATCGGCGACCCCGCCGACTGCCCCGAGGATGTCCCGAAGGGCGTCGCCGGTCTTCTCGGCCTGGACCGCGCCTTCGGCCACCTGCCGTGTGCCGTCTTCGACCGCGCTGATTGACTCGTTGACGCCCTTCTGGATCGAGTCGATAAGAGTTGCGATCTCGGTCGTTGCTTGAGTGACACGCTCGGCGAGACCCCTGACTTCGTCGGCGACAACCGCGAAACCGCGACCTTGCTCGCCGGCTCGTGCCGCCTCGATTGCCGCGTTGAGCGCCAGGAGGTTGGTCTGAGCGGCGATGTCATCGATGACCGCGACGATCTTACCGATCTCCTCGGACTGCGTGCCGAGTTGTGCGATCTGTTGCGATG
>Ga0187833_10001268_pt1 | contig 29048 bp, 26 predicted proteins | sample ETNtaG_37_FD_167968 | JGI IMG/M metagenome (GOLD analysis project Ga0187833, IMG submission 167968) | Marine microbial and viral communities from oxygen minimum zone, Eastern Pacific Ocean - ETNP2014_SV_400_PacBio MetaG (Illumina Assembly) | ecosystem: Environmental > Aquatic > Marine > Hypoxic...
TTTCAATTATAGAAAGAAATTATATTTCAAAAAAAATTATTTATGGATGGGATTGCAATAACTCAGAAGCTTACAACATTTTAGATTTAACTTATAAATTTTTAACAAATAATGGCATGTCACAAAATAATTTTAAAATTTATGATTTTGATAAAAAAAACTTACCGATCAAGAAGTTTGATGTGATCATTTCATTGTATTCCTTAGATTATCACTATGATTTTAAAATTTATGAAGAATATTTTAGAGAAATTTCAACAAAAAATACTAAGTTTATTTTTGATACCATAAGACCCGATTATTTTTATAAAAAATTTGAATATGTAAAAATTATTGCAAACCATTATCAAACTATTCACCGATCAAAAAGATTAACTTGCATAGGTTTTAAATAATTAATTGAGCATACATTAGAAAGATATTCAAACCACCTTCGCAAAATTCAATGGAACAATCTTTTGGATAAATTTTTCATTCGTTCACGCATTTTTAAATAAATCTAGTCAGTAGATTTGCTAACATATTCAATATAAAATTGATTTATTTCTGATGATTGATATTGGGGTAGTTCAATAGGATACTACTGTTTTTAAAATTGAAAAAGCATAAAATGATATACAAAAAAAATTTAGTAAAACAAATTTTTTATTTGTTAGCTCTTCAGTAAAATTTAAATAAATTTTATTTTTTATTAAAAGAAAAAAAACGAAATATAATAAAGGATCGTAAGTTTCGTTGTAAAAGAAACGATCTGGTTCAAGAAAAACAAGTATTAGAAAAAGAACTAAATCACTAATCTTGCCTTTGCTTTTCTCATTAGTAAACAAGGTTACAAATAATACATTCAAACTTAATAAAGAAAAAAAATAAAACAAATAATTATTATTAAAAATAAATAATGAAGTTTTATAAAATATACCTCCCCCAGCAACATAATTATAATTAAAATAAAATATTAGAAGATATAAACAAACTATGGATAAAATAATATTTTTAGTTTTAAAAAAAGATAATTTAAAATAATTTTTAATATTTGGTAACAAAAAAGGAATAGAATAAAAAAAAATAATTGAAATAGTTATGAAAAATTGATTTACAAATCTAGACAACTCTATTTCATGATCAATATGTTGTATGAAAAAATTTACATCCAAAATAAATACATAATATATTGCAGGCAAACTCAACAATATATTTGTTAAAATATAATATAATAATTTCGTTGATAGTTTTAAATCAAGATAAAATCTCAGAAAAAAATAAATACTAAACAAGGCATAAATTGGTCTAAAATAGGCAGCACAAGCTACAAATAACACATTCAAAAAAATATAAGATAAGTTTCTTTCTTTACTAGATGTATATTTTAAAAAAAAATAAAAACTAACTAATAAAAATATAAGAGATAAGTTTTCACTGCCTAGCCAAAAAGAACTTGATCGAAAATATGGAGAAAAGAATATTATGCAAGGTAACAAACTTTTAAGATTTTCTTTCTGAAATTTATATTTTAATTTTAGGCATAAATAAAAAAAATAAGGTATTAACAAAGAAATATGCAAATTTATTAATCTCGATATTGTTTCATTAAATGAAATTTTTTCTAAAAATAAAAAAAAAATATAATAAATTGGTGAATGACTCATCATAAATTTATCGAAATTTAATAAAGTTTTTAAAAAATCTTCTTTTAATAAAGAAATAATTAAATAATGATGCAAAGAATAATCAGTTCTATATCCAAATGCAAAATCTTCATTAAAATAAAAACCAACAAGTAAGGAAAAATATAAAAATAGATAAATGATATTGATACTTCTAGAATTAATATTCATTTTCTAAAAAAACTAATTTTTTCTAAAACGAACGGACCAATTAATCTTCCATAAAATCTAGAAAAATAATTTAATGCTTGGGCTTGAAATGTACTATTGAAAAATAAAAAAAACATACTAATAGCTCTTGCAAAATAATAAAAACATTTTATATAATTAATTGTAAAACCCACCAATCTTCCATTTATATTTGTGTCAATGTAATGTCCAAGAACTCCTAATCTGAAACTTCTCCTAATTAACCACTTTAAATTTAATCTATGTTCGTGAATATTCTCAAAAACTTTTACAGTTTTGCTCCAATATATTTTGTGGCCATATTTATTAAGCCTTAAAAAAAATAATTGATCTTCACCTATTCCAAATTTATTTAAATTTTTATCAAATATTAACCTGTGTTTTTTTATAATATTATATTTCAAAAAAACATTATTGCTCGCGGCCCAATTTACTCTTTGAATGTTATTTTTATATGTTTTCTCAAAAAATTGGGAATAGTTAATTAAATTTGAATAATTTAAAGAATTTTTTTTCAAAATTAATTGGGGACCAGTGACAATCTCGGCATTAGTCAATTTTATTACTTTAAAAACATTTTTTAGCCAAAAACGATCTACAATACAATCGTCATCAAGAAAACTTATGAATCTAGGGTTAATTTTTTTTACCTCGCTTAAACATTTATTTCTTGCATAAACGATTCCTCTTCTTTTTTCATGTAGCTGTATTATTTTATATTTAAATGATTTTTTTAATTTTTTGACTAATTTATGTGAAATATAATTTTCTGAATTATCAACAACGATAATCTTAATTTTAATATTAAAGACCACATATAAATTATCAATGCTCTTTAAACATTTAATCAGACTAAGGTTTCTATTATAAGTGCATATGCAAATAACAAGTTTCATAAATATAAATAATATTATAAATTTAATATTAAGTTTAAAAAATAATAAAAATAATATTTATCAATTTTTTTATTCATTAAAGTTTATAATGTTTTTTAATGAATTAAAATGAGCGAGTTGAGTAAACATTTTAATTTTTTTTTTTGCAGAAATTTTTTTTTTATTTAATTCATCATCAGTTAGGTTCTTGAATTCATCAAATTTATTCAAAAGATTTGATAAATTATTATTTTGAAATAAAAATCCATTTTGTCCATTTGATAAAATTTCACTAGGTCCATTGGGACAATTGCTAGATATAATGGTTGTATTGCTTAAAGCTGCTTCAAGAATTACAAATCCAGGATCTTCCCATAGCGAAGGCAATATAAAACAATCGGAATTTAACAAATATTTATATACATTGTTTTGAAACCCTAAGAGCAATATTTTATCTTGTATTTTTAATTTATGTATTTCTTCTATTAGTAATTGTTTTTGTTCACCTTTTCCTAATATAATTAAATGATAATTGGGGTATTTTATTAATATTTGTTTGAATGCCCTTATTAACAAAACAAAATTTTTTTGTCTTGTAAGTCTCCCAATTCCAATAATTAAATTTTTTTTATCTATTTTTAATTCATTAATTTTTTCATTTTTTTTTTGAGAAAATTCATGCAAATTGATAGCTGGATCTCTTAAAACAAAAATTTTATCTTTATTAAAAATATTCATTTTTATTAAATATTCGTAAGTTCCTATAGTCGGACATGTAACTCTATAAATTTTATTTGAAAATAATTTCCAAAATATATTTCGGATAAAATTCAATTTTGGTAATCCAGAAATTCTAAGAACAATTTTAGTTTGATTTCTTATGAATAAAGTTAAAAAAATTGGAAGTGAAGTTAACAAATGCACAATTATGTAATCGGGTCTTTCTTTGCTTATTAAGTTTAGTAATTTAAAAAAAGTTAGAACAAAGATTAAAACATAAGATAACCTGCTTTTAAAAAAATTTCCTTTTGGTAAATATTTATAAATATTTTTTTTATTTAAATTTATAACTTCAATTTTTGAGTTAATTTTTTTTTTGTAATTCTGCCACTCGCCAATTGCGTCAATTATGGCAACATTTAAATTTTTTTTCTCTTTTGAGTATTTTAATATGGTTTCTGCAGATTTGATTACCGAAGAAACAGTTGCTACTTCTGATATAAAAGGAGACCAATAAAAAATTTTCATTATTATTTTAACTATTTCATAGCGAATACTAAGCTTATTATAAATTATTTTCTTGCCGTAAAAAAATAACCTACGGGAAATATCTCTTTAAGTTCCGTTTTGACGAAAAGCTGTATCATGCTATCTAAAATATAGGCTAATAATAAACATAGCTGGCTTAATAAAGGTATATATTTTAAATAGGAATATAGAAGTGAATAACTGGCCACAAATGGCCCAAACCCCAAAGATTTAACTTTTATCTGTCTAAATCGATATTTTTTAAGATTTAATTCAAGAAATTTTTTAGTGAATCTAAAATAATCTTTTGGTGCGCCGTGTATTTGATAAATAAATGGAATTGATCCAATAAAATTACCTCTTTTTTTTATAATTCTATAAATTTCAGAAAAGACCAATCTATATTCTGGCAAATGTTCTAATACATTAAAAAAAAGGACATTATTATATTTGTTTGTGGAAATTTTTAATTTTTTTGTCAGATCAGAATAAAAAATATTAGATTTTTTGTTATTGAATTTATTTGAATAATGAAATTTTGATTTACCTAATACAAAATTTGAAAAAATTTTGTTTCTATTATTTTCTACACCAAATTCCAAAGAAATTCCATAGAGCTTGATATTTGAGCACTCGTGAATTTGCAATGCTCTTAACAAACTATTTTGTTTTAAAATTATCTTAAAAAATTTTAAATAATTATTACTCATCAAATTAATTCTTTTAATTATAAGTTTACCTCAAAAAATTTGTATTCAAATTTTTTATAAAATTGATAATTAAAAATACATAAAATCCTGAAGTTGTAAATATTATACGCTCCATTGTAGTTCTAACTGAAAATTCAATTTCCACATCCCTAAATAAATAAGCACAAATAATAAATATAATAATAAAAATACAATAACAATTTACAGTCTTAGTATAATTGTCAATTTTTTTTTTGAAATTCAGTTTCAATAAAATTATAACTCCTACAACGAAAAAAATATTGATGAGAGAGTAATAAAAGAGGAAGGGTAAGATAAATTTTAGCTTATGAGATATTTCTGCAAGATTTAAATTAAATATATAATCCAAATAGTAAGGTTGCGCACCTAAATTTAATGACTCGGTTTGGTAAATATTTATTTGTCCCAAAGTAAAATCAAAATATTGATAAATAATTAATTTAAGAATAACTAAAGAAATATAAAACAAGTTTGAATAAATTTTAATTTTTCTTGAAATTTGAGTACTGAAGTTTAATAGAAGAACTAAAATTGCTGAATAAACTATTCCTTCCGATTTAAACCAAATAATCAGATTACAAGCTAAAATTATAAAAAATACATACCAAGTATTATTAGAATTTTTTAATAAATAGAAGTATTTAGATATTATAATTAAAAAAGAAAATATTAATATTTCTTGTAAGCCTGTAAATCTTTCGTATATGTAAGAAACCAAAATTATTAAAATAAATATTGTGTTTTCAAAAAATTTATCTTTTAAATTATTATGGCAAGTGTAGAATATAGAAAAACAGAATAGAAAAACGTAAAATAATCTTCCAAAATATTCTAATTTTAATGGCATTAAATTCCAAAAAAAAGCCCAAAAAAACGATCCAAGATGAGGATGAAAAACATTGGCAGTAAATTTGTTTAAGTCACCAAAATTTTGATTTTCAATAAAAAATAAAGCTTTAATATAATAAAAATATTTTGCGTCCCATCCAAGATTTAATTCACTAGCAACATTAGTTGATATAATTAAAAATATCACTAAGAAGATTGATATAGATTTAATAAAATTTTTTACCAAATTAAATCCAATATTTTTTATAAAATAATTATAAATAAATATTATAGAATAAATAAAAATAAAGAATAAATTAACTATATTCAAAGAAATAGGTAAAAAAGAAATTAACAGTAATATATTGCAATTTAATATTAAATTAAAGGAAGCAATATTCAAACCTAAAAATTTTTTATTGATGAATATCTTTGAATCAATAATATTTACAGGCACTGTAATTATCAAAGAAAAAAAAATAAAGCTTAAGAATATTTGTAAAAATTCAATCATATTTTTTTAATATAATAACAATTATCAATCTTATCTATTATCCGAAACTCTTCTAAAATATATTTATTTTTCATTACCAGATTTATTTGCAAATCATCAATTTTAGAAATATTTTTATTCTTTATTTTAAAATATAATTTTTTTTCATTTAAATTTAGATTTTCATTTAATATATCTAATTTAATTTTTAAACTTTCATCTAAAAAATTTTCAATATTAAATTTTTTGACAATTTTTTCGTTTCCAGATCTATCAATCGATACTACATCTAATTTCCAATTGATTTTTTTTAAGTCTTTTGAATTATTTAAAATTTCTATGCTTTCAATTTTATCAAATTTATCATGAAAAAATATTATATTGTTGGGTTCAAATATATTATTATTAATTATTTTTAGATTTATTTTATATTCTGAACCGGGGTAATTGAGTAATATAAATTCCTTTGAATTTTTATCTATTATTTTTGTATTAATTATTGCCCAATTCACATTTGGTGCATGGGTATAATTTACAATTTTGGGATTATCTTTTATTTCATATTTTTTTTTAAGGTAAAATAAATATCCAATACTTTCATTTGAACAAAATCCGTATCTAATTTTTATTCGATCATCAAATCTATATAAAAGTACTTCTGCTAAGTTTCTAAAAAAATTAGTATTTATCGCAAAAAATATTATTAATATTAGCAATACTAGTGTTGGTGATTTTTTTTTATATACAGTCATTGGTTAATTTTCGTATAACAAAATAATTTGTTATGATTTAAATTAAACTATTAATCATTACAAATAAAATAAAATATCATTAGTAATAAAAGTGTTTGATCATGAAAATAAAAAATATTTTAGTACCCGGTGGATGTGGTTTTGTCGGATCAAGTATTTCAATTTATCTTAAAAAAAATCTGAAAAAATCCAATATTTATTCGTTGGATAATTTATCTCGCAATGGTTCTAATCTTAATTGCAAGAGATTGTTAAAATATGGTATTAAAAATTATCAATATGACATTTCTTTATATAGCCAAATTAAAAAATTACCAAAATTTGACCTTATCATTGATTGTTGTGCTGAACCAGCTGTAGAAACTTCAAGGTCAGAAATTGACAGAGTAATAAACACAAATTTTATCGGAACATTTAACATTTTAAAAAAAGTAAAAAAAGATAGAACTAAGATTATTTTTCTTTCATCTAGTAGAGTATATTCCATTAGCGAAATAAACAAGATTGTAAAATACAAAAAAAAATTAATAAAAAAATTATTGATTAATAAATTAGTTGGTCTTAAATTCGATGTTTTAAAACCAAAATCAATTTATGGCTTAACCAAACTTGCCTCTGAGATGTTAATTGAGGAATTTTCATATGCTTTTAACTTGAAATATATAATTAATCGTTGTGGCGTTATTTCTGGTCCATGGCAATTTGGAAAACAAGATCAAGGTTTTGTAAGTTTATGGATTTGGAACCATATAATAAAAAAAAAATTAAATTATATTGGTTATGGTGGATATGGAAATCAGGTAAGAGATGTTTTGCATATTAATGATCTATGTGAGCTAATCAAAATTCAGATAAATAAATTTAATAAAATTAATAACAAAACTTTTTGTATTGGCGGAGGTAATATAAGTAACACTTCCTTGATGCAACTCACAAAAATTTGTCAAGAAGTTACAGGAAACGAAATACCAATAAAAAAAATTAAAAAAACTTCTATTTATGATCTACCCTATTTTATTACAGATAACAAATTGGCAAAAAAATACTATAATTGGAAACCCAAAAGAAAAATCATTGATATTGTTAATGATACATATAATTGGTTAATTAAATATCAAAAACAAATTTTAAAAATTATTTAAACATGTCAATTGCTTTAATAACAGGGTCCTGTGGTTTGGTAGGTTCTGAGTCTGTAGATTTTTTTATAAAAAAAGGACTGGTAGTCATTGGATTAGATAATAACCTTAGAAAAACTTTTTTTGGCAATGATGGATCTACATTATGGGTTAAAAACAAATTAATTAAATTAAATAAAAATTATATTCATTATGATGCCGATATTAGAAATTACAATAACATTGAAAAAATATTCAAAAAGTACAAAAAAGAAATAAAAGTTATAATTCATTGTGCGGCACAACCATCGCATGATTTTGCAAGAAACCATTCGAGGTTAGATTTTGAAGTAAATGCAACTGGAACGTTAAATCTTTTGGATTTAACTAGAAAATACTGTTCTGATAGTCCATTTATTTTTATGTCAACTAACAAAGTATACGGAGACAACCCTAACAAATTAAATATTGTTGAAAAAGTTAGTAGATGGGAATTAAGAACTAATGATAAATTTTATAACGGCATAGACGAAAATTTCTCTATAGATAATTGTACTCATAGTTTTATGGGCGTTTCAAAATTATATGCTGACTTAATAGTTCAAGAATATGGAAAAAATATTGGTTTAAAGACTGTTACTTTTAGAGCTGGTTGTATAACAGGGCCAAATCATAGTGGAGCAAAGTTACACGGGTTTTTATCTTATTTGGTAAAAATTTGTTTAAGTGAAAAAAAATATTCAATTATTGGTTATAAAGGTAAACAAGTAAGAGACAATATTCATAGTCTAGATTTGGTTAATTGTTTTTGGCACTTTTTTAAAAATCCAAAAAAAGGAAAAATATATAATATAGGAGGTGGAAGACATTCAAATTGTTCCATTCTTGAAGCACTTGATCTTGTAGAAAAAGAAAAAAAAATAAAGATAAAAAAAATATATATATCTGAAAATAGAATAGGTGATCACATATGGTATATTTCAAATAATAGCAGATTTAAAAGAGATTATCCTGGTTGGAAGCAAAGATATAATAATAAAAAAATTATGTTAGATTTGATTAATAATTATTAAATCATTTTTTCAGTAAAATTTTTTCTAATAAACAATACAACATTGTAAAAATATATTTTGAACGTAATTCTTTAAAATTAAATTTTGTATTACCTTTTTTTCTACCATTCCAAGAAATAGGAATTACTTTATAACTATATTTTCTAGAAATAATTTTTAGGGGCAATTCGAGAAAAATATTAAAATTTTCCGAAACAAGCGGAAATAATTTTAAAAGTGTTGATTTTTTATAAATTTTAAATGCGTTAGTAAAATCATTATAATTTGCAAAAAAAATTATGCTTACAATATTGTTTGCTACACGATTTAAAATATATTTTGAAATAGGATATTTTTTTACACTAGATCCTTCAATAAACCTGGATCCAAGAATTGCATCACAATTATGTTTGGCTATTAATGTATAATATTCTCTTAAATCAATAACACTATCTGATAAATCAGCCATAAAAATTGTAACAAATTGTTTGGTAGAATTTTCTATACCCAATGATATTGCGGATCCAAGACCAGGTTTTTTATTACCAATTATTTTTATATTTAAATTTTGGCTATTAAAATTTTTTATTTTTTCAATCGTTTTATCATTGCTAAAATCATCAATTATAATAATTTCATATTCAATTTCTTTAATCCAGCTATTTAAAAAATATTTTAATGTATCTTCGATTATATCTTCTTCATTTCTTACAGGAATTAATATACTTAAACCCATTTATATATATAACCTTTCTTTTATTTTGTCCGCGAGCCTAAGTGCAAATTGAATAATTGTAAAAGTTGGGTTTGTATAACCACTTGTTACAAAATTAGAACTTCCGCTAACATAAAGATTATCAATATTGTGGACTTTTAAATCTTTGTCTATTACTGAATCAAATTTATTTAATCCCATCCTGGTGCCTCCAATATGATGATGAACGCCCAAGTGCTCAAAATCTTCTAAATTATAGATACTTTCTTTGATTGCAATCCTACCAAGATCATCCCTTCTGCATAAATTTCCAAACTCTTCCAAAAACAGTTTGGCTGTTCTGAGTGAACGTTTAGATTTTTTATAAAATAATTTTACCAATGGTATACCAAATTTATCTTTTTCTGTATCTAAGACAATTTTATTATTTTCAGTTGGATCTTCTTCTAAATGCATAAAAATATTTCCACATTTAAGATCTTTTTTAAAAATCACATGAGCTATTTTTTTTCCATATTCTGGAGCCACACAAAGAATATCTTTTATAATCTCTTTATATATCTTTGTATCCTCTTCGGGCCTCATATAGATTGCAGCGCTTAAAATTTTTTTTTTAATTATTAACTCTTTTTTTGCAGCAAAATGAATTATGTCATCATGTTCTAAAAAATTGCTTTTTAGTTTTTTTTTTAATTTTTTTTTACTAATAATTCCTTTGCCTCCTAATATCCATGGATGATTCATCCAGTATTTGCCTATGGGCAATTCATTATCAATAAATTTTTGGTTTTTATCTTTCGTCCAAAGCAAAAGCCTAGAATTTTCAATGCCACCACAAGCTAAAACAAAATACTTTGTTCTTATTTTCTTTATAGTGTTGTCAGATATGCAGACAGCATAGTCCGTATTATTATTATAACCAACAAAATGTGATAATTGAGTATTTAAAAATAATAATATGTTATTTGATTTATTTATATGATCTTTAAATTTATCTGCAAATCTTACTGTTGAATACTGAAATTCTATTTGATTAAAAAATTCACTTACTGATGATTTTCTGAATTGATGATTAATATTTAATATTTCGCAGGCTTTTTTTGAATAAGAATTTAAATCATTGGCATTTAAAGGCCAAAGATCAAAATTATATTTTTCCATTGGTTTTGACATGCCTCCCCAATGTCCGGAAGTTCCACCAAATTGTCTTAGCCTACTTGATGATAAATTTGTAATTTGATCTCCTATGATTTTACCCCTATAAAATTCTTGGGAAATTTCATTATAATTTTCACCTCCTGCTTCTATTAACAAACATTTAATATTTTTTCTTTCCAATTCTAATGCAGTGGTAATTCCAGCTGGACCGCTTCCAAAAATAGTTACGGGAAAATTATCTAAATTGATGTTATTTAATTTTTTTAAAATCATTAATCGTCATTATTTAGATACCAGATAAAATTTTTATTTTTTTTCAATTTTATTTTTTTTGGGTAAGAAAAAAATAATTCAAATTTCATAAAAGATAGAATTGATAATGATGAAAAAAAAACTTTTAAAAAATTTCTTCTAAATATTTTTATCTTCATAATTTAGAAATATGCACAATGTAAAAAAAATTTAGGTCTATCAATTTAATTTTGAATGGAAGAAAATTTTCATCTATTTGATTTTTAAAATTATATCTTATTAATGAAATTAAATTAAAAATCGAATTTACATGTTCGGTGGCAAGGCAATGCTCGTATTCTTCACTAGAAATTTTATACGTTTTTTTTGCAACTATATATTTAGTAAATAATTTACCTAATCTCCACAACAATCCTGGATCTGTTGGTAAAGATATTGAAAGCACTCCACCTTTTTTTAATTTACTCATTGTTTCAAATAAAAATTTTTCAGGTTCAATTATATGTTCTAAGCAGTGTGAGATAATTATTCTATCGAACAAATTATTTTCAAATGGTAAATTTTTTCCATCGTAATAATAAGCTTTAACATTTTTTGTTTTTTTGTATAACTCCATTGAATAGCTTGATGTTTCTGCTATGAAATATTCATCATATTCATGCTTTAAATAATCTAGATGAGGTGCGCTGCCAGCTCCAATTTCCAATACTTTGGAATATTTTTTTTCACTGTTAAAATTTTCAAGTTGTCTATGACAATATCTCATGGCATATCCATACAAGCCAGTATATAAATGAACATTATATTTAGAAGCTAAATTTTTGAATGTTTCTTTTTTATGCATAAAGATTTAATTATATTAATTCAAATAATTGTAAAGTTATTAAATAATAACGACATGACCAAATAAATGTTTTAGAATTAATATTCAGATTTTATTCATGGCAAAAGTATTATTAATAAATCCCTCTTATAGTCCCAGTTACGGAGGTACTAAAGTTTCAGTAGTAAATCCTATTTATCCTACTTTAGGCCTTGCTACAATTGCTGCCACAGCATTGCAGAGAGGACATAAGGTGGAAATATTAGATTTATCGTGGCGACCATATGATTTTGAATTAATCCGTAATCGCATACTTGAAGTAAAATACGATATTATCGGTATTACTGCAACAACTCCTTTGATGAATCAGTTACGCGATATAAGTGTTTTGGTAAAAGACATATCCAAAAACATTCGTGTTATTGGTGGAGGGCCTCATCCAAGTGCACTACCTGAAGAAACACTACAAGAAACTTTACTTGATGCTGTGATTGTCGGCGAAGCCGATTATTCATTTGCCGATATTTGTGACGGTTATCCATTATCCGATATTCAGGGAATTTATTACCAAGATAATAATAAAATTTTTTCTACAGATGCACGTTCTCTTATAACAAATCTTGATGAATTACCGATGCCAGCTTGGCATCTTTATAACATTGCAGACTACCACAAAATATCACGTCTTCTTTGCAGAAGGCTTCCAATGGCCACGGCTGAATTTTCCCGTGGCTGTGTGTATCGTTGTGATTTTTGTGCGAGTAAAATTTCTTTAGGTCTTGGATATCGGAAAAAATCACCAGAACGCTGCGCCGAAGAAGTCAAGCATTTGAATGCTCTTGGTTTCAGAGAATTTATGCTAGCTGATGACATTTTCACTTCAGACCAGAAATGGGCAATAAAAGTCTGTGAGGCCATTTCTTCTTCAGGCGTTAATATGGTTTGGACATGCACTAATGGTATTCGTGTGGAAAGTGCTGACGATGACCTTTTTAAGTCCATGCGAAAGTCAGGATGTTACCGTGTTTCATTTGGGTTTGAATCTGGAAATGACAATGTATTAAAAACATTTGGCAAAGGTGGTCGCGCCACTATTGAGCAAGCCAGAAAGGCAGTTAAAATGGCTAGGAATGCTGGCATAGATAGTAACGGTTACTTTATGGTTGGGCTTTCAGCCGATACAGAAAAAACTATGCAAGAAACCATCGAGTTTGCACGAACAATTCCGGTAGATATGATAAAGGCTAGCATCTGCATCGCTTTTCCTGGTACCAAAATGTTTAATGATTACGTTGACAAGGGACTTATTCGTTCATTCGATTGGGATGAATACATGATATACACTGCTAGGGACTTATTTGCTCACGAAAATCTCAGCTTTAAAGTTATTCAACGTTATATGAAAAAATTTTTCTTTTATTGCATACTTTTTAATCCAAGTTTTATAATACGTCGTATCATTAGGGGAATTCGTACTGGAGAATTTTTCTGGGATATATATTATGCGCTAAGATTTTACCTCCTACCAACAACAGGTAATAAAAGTAAATCCAGTTATTACGCTAAAGATCGTTGGCCGAAATATAATTTTAAAAATCGCCCTCCTAAGCCTGCTTATTATCAAATAGCAAGAAAAACTTGAATATGAAAATGTAATGATAAAAGAAAAAAATTGAAAAAATAGAGAAAAATATTTTATATAAATTATTTAATTTTTTTTTGATTGTGTTTCCAGCGCTAAATGAATAGGCAAAAGTTCCAATAGCATAAAATCTCTTAGTTGTATTAGAGTCTATATATTTTAAAGTATTTTAAGAGCCAACTTGATCTAAGATAATACTCTTTATAAGATTTTTTTATTAGATTCTTTAAATTTTCTGCACTTAGGTTTTTATGCTTAAACACTAATTGCCATTGTGTAAAATCCTCAAATTTTTTTGTTAAAATTTTATTTTTATATTCTGCATCATAGATTGGAGTCCCGGGATATGGTGTAAAAATACTAAACTGGGAATAAGTTGCATTAATTTGTTTTGAAAAATTAAGAGTATCTAAACAACTTCTATAATCGTCTAATGGCATTCCATAAATGAACATAATTTTTACTTTAATGCCAATTTTTTCAATTGCTTTTACTAAATCTACTTCTTTATCTTTTCTAATTGAAAATCTTTTACAATCTCTTAACACTTTATCTGAAGAAGACTCAATACCAACTTCTACATATCTCAATCCCACAGAATATAATTTTTTGGCAAGCTGTAAATTTAAATTATTAAGATGGGTTTCAATTCCAAATTTTATTTTTAGACCCTCTTTCACTAATTCATTACATAGCTGCTCTGTTTGAGGATTATTGATAGAGAAGACCGGATCTCTAAATAAAAAACTATTAATATTATATTTTTCTTTCCATAATTTTATTTCTGAAATTATATTCTTAACCGATCTTCTTCTAACTACTCTTCCTTGTTGAGCCGGATATGTACAATAATTAAAGCAGGAGTAAGGGCAGCCTCTTGAGGCTATAATAGGAATTGTTTTTCCAAATTTACTTATAAAAAAAGCTTTTGGTATTCCAGAACCAAAAAATGTTTCCCAGGATGGAAAAGGTAATTCATCTAGGTTTTTGTCCGAAACACTTTTCAATATCCCCCTTTTTTTTTCTTTAATTAAGTTATTAATATCTTCTTTTAATAAAAAAAATTCTGGTTCACCAGAAATAACAAAATCAGATTTTTTTAAATATAAATCTGGAACTGACGTGCAGAAAGATCCAATTACCCCAGTATAAATTTTCTTTTTTTTTAATTTCTTTAAAACTTCTAATTCTGTTTCATGACAAACAATGGATGATGTTACTAAACATAAATCAACATTATTTACTAAATTCACGTCGTTTTCGTAAGTTACATCGTAACCTTTTTTTTTTAGAACTGATATTGAGTATGCCACATATAGGGGTGGATACCGAATAAGCTTTTTAACAAAATATGACAAGACTGAGTTAAAAAAACTATCACCAAATTCATTTGAAGTGCCATAGCCTCCTGCTTGATCTTTATTTATTTTCGAATTGCTTTTTTTATATGAATCTAGAATAATTATTTTCATTATAAATTAAAGTTTGTTTGAATTATATCGTAATCATTTTTGTTAATGTGGTTTAAAAAATCTGAATCTTCGAATTTCTGAAGATAATAAGATTTTAAAAAAAAATTCTTAATAAATGAAGGAAACAATTTAAAATATTTCGAGGGCATTGACACTATAACTTTTCTTTTATTTTTATTATTTATTTTTTTTACAATTTCATAAAAAGAAATTTTTTTATTTCCACAAATTATTATTTTTCTCTTATTATCTATTTTACCTAAAGAAATTTTTAAAATTTTTTCTGCTAAGGATATGCAATTAATTGGATAAAAATAATTACCTGGACTAAAAACCGGTACAAAAGGTATTTTGTTAGACAAAATATTTTCAAGGTCATTGTATGCTCCTTTAGTCTTATCTAGAATTATATCTGGATAAATTGAAACAATCTTTCCCTTGTTAAGCATAATTTTTTCAGAATTTTTTTTTGATAAACTATATTTATCTGTTGAATTTTTGAATATCCTTGTAGAATTGATATTTACAAAAGTGCCATGTTCATTTAGCCTAAATAAAGATTCTTGAAACAAACTAGGGAAGTAACTATTAAAATAAAATTCTTTATAGTTTTTGGGTTTCAAAGAAGCCGCACAATTAATAATTGTATCAACATGTTTATTTAGAGTCAAAAAGTCATTAATATGTTTAAGATAAAAGTTTTTCAAATTCTCGCCTTTTGTGGCAGGTCTTGGTATCTTAAATTTAATGAATTTAATTTTTTTTTCTTCAAACAGTTTAATTAATTCACTTCCCAGATGTCCTGAGGAGCCTGTAATACAAAACAACTTTTGATTTGATTGATAATTCATATTCTTTAATTAATATACTAAATTACTACATTAATCTGTTCGGTATTATTTTATGATTCACATAATAAATAAATGATAAAAAACAATAAATATAAAATATATATTTTTTTCATAATAATCAGCTCAACTTTGACTATTATTTTATTTGGACCGGAAAATTATAAATTCACAAATTTTAGCTGGATATCATATTATGATATGTTGGGTCATCAGGTGGCTTGGAAATTTTTCTATAATGATATTTGGCATTTTCCATTGGGAAAAAACCCAAATTATGGAATGGATATTGGAAATTCAATAGTTTTTACCGAAGCTGTCCCATTCCTTTCAATTATATTTAAAGTTTTTAAAAATTTTTTACCTGATAATTTTCAATTTTTTTCTTTTTGGATTTTTCTGTGTTTCTTTTTTCAACTTCTTTTTTCATATTTAATAATTTATCACTACACTCAAAATAAAATATATTCAACGATTTCAAGTTTTATTTTTCTTTTATCACCCGCTTTATTGTACAGAATTCCAATTCATATTGCTTTGGTTGGACAGTGGATAATTCTCGCATCCTTTTTTGTTGAAACGATTAAAAAAGAAAAAATTAAATTTAATTGCTGGATTTTAATCTTAGCTGTATCATCTTTAATACATTTTTACTTTACTCTCATTTTACTTTTAATTTACACTATATTTGTGTTTGATAATTTTTTGGTTAATAAAAGATTTTTACAATCGTTAAGAAAAATATTTATACCTTTTTCTTTTTTATTATTTGTAATGTATGTATCTGGTTATTTTGAAATACCATTGACAGATTCTTTGGGTTATGGATATGGATATTATAAAGCAAACGTTTTAAGTTTATTTAATCCAAAAGCAACAATGGGTAGCAACTTTTCCTGGTCAAATTTTCTTCCAAGCATTCCTGTCTCCGAAGGAGAATATGAGGGCTTTAGTTATCTGGGGTTAGGAGGAATAATTTTTTTTCTTTTATTATTTTTTTTCTTTATTAGAGGAGAGCCTTTGTTAAATTTTAAAAAAAATAGACCATATTATTTATTGGTTATTATTTTTTTTATTATAGCAATTTCTAACACAATTAATTTTGGAAATTTTGTATTATTAGATATTTCTCTGCCCAAATTTTTATATGCACCTTTGAGTATTTTAAGAGTATCAGGTCGATTTGTTTGGCCAATTTATTACTTGATCTTTATAGCTGGTTTAGTCTTGATGTATAAAAAAATTGAAACGAAAAAAAATGCATTATTAATTTTAATTGTTATTCTATTTATTCAGATTGTTGACATTTCATCTGGTTTAAAAAATTATGTAAATTCAAAGATATTTCTAAGAAATGAAAAATTTACTCTTAATGATCCTATATGGAATTTAATCTCAAAAGATTTTCAAACTGTAAGAATTACCTATCTCAAAAATTCACCTAACGTTCTTCCCTTAACGGCAAGTATATTTTTAAATGGAAACTTCAAAAAAACTGATATTTTTGCATTGGGAAGAATAGATAGACGCAAAGCTTCAATATATAGAAATAAAACCTATGAACATTTTAGAAATAATAAACTAGATAAAAATACTATTTTTATTATCAACGATAAAAATCATTTAAGAAACTTAAAATATTTATTTAAAGAATCGAATAATGGTTTCTTTTTTAGAAATAATTTGTGGATTTTAATTCCAAATTATAAAAATAAAATGAATAAAAAAGATTGGAAGGAATTTAATAAGATTGATTTTGTTGAAATTTTTCCTGAAAAAGAAAAGAAATTACATATACGCGATGAAGAGGGTATTGTTGGTTTGGGTTGGACTCATAATCTTAATACCCCGGGTATGTGGACTGAGGGGAATGAGGCAAATATAATATTTAAATTAAAAGAATATGAGCCGAAAGATTATACATTAAGATTTAAAATTGGGTCGGTTATGACAAACAACATCGATAAACTTAATATGAAAATATTAGTTAACGGTAAACTCGCGAAAAAATTGGATTTTGATCGTTTTACTAACCAAGATAACCAATATATTGATGTAACCTTAAAAAAGGAAGATTTAACAAATGAACTTCATAAGATTGACTTTAAAATTAAGAACCCAGTATCGCCTGTTAGTCTGCTTGAAAGTCCAGATGGCAGAAACCTAGGTATTCTAGTTAAAAGTATCAAAATCATTTAATATCAGAAAAATTAATCTGATTAATTTTTTTCTGAACTAAGAAATCCTTAAATTCATTGCCTAATAATAAATTTTTTTCAATAATTCTATTTTCATTTTGATAGAAATTTCTTTGGTCTATATTTTGTTTAATATTTATTTGGTCTACCGATCTGTTGGCCGGATGAATGCAAAGTTCTACTGTTTTGCCAAAATTCAAAGAATCTAAATATGAAAAAAGTTCGTCTTTTTTTGTTTTGCCTGAATTTAAAATGCCAAAAAAATAATCTGGAGACACAAAATTGTTTTTTATTTTCTTGTTACAAATATTAATTATAAAATGCTTAAAGTAATTTAAAGATTTTAATTTGTAGTAAAAATCCTTAAAGTAATTACTTATTATAAGTTTTTCATTAACAAATCTTATTTTATTAATTTTAAATTCTTTTCCTAAATCAACGATTATTTTAAAAATCCAAGGAGAATGATGAATGTGTTCATGGCTGTCAAAATGTGATAATTTAATTCCATCTTTTAATACCCATTTAATTTGAGATTTAAGTTCGTCATATACTATGCTTTTAAATGTTTTATCTAATTTAAAAAAGTTTAGTAAAAAAAATTTTTTGGCAGATATTTTAAATCTATTATTTTCATCAGAAAGCACGCTAATACTATTCTTGTTCAGTGCTTTGCCTTCGGTTAAATTAAGATGCAACCCATAATATTTAATTGCTCCTTTATTAATAACATTGCTGAGCGCATGTTCATAAAATCTACCATTGGCAATTATTGAAGAGGAAGTTGCTGCCCTTTTTTCAAGGCAATCTTGGATCCCTAAATTTACCTCCTCTGAGATGCCTAAATCATCGCAAGAAATTATTAGTCTTTTCATTCATTAATTTATAATTAATACAAATTTTAATTAATTCTCTCAATGTTTCAAAATTTTTTATTAAATTAGAAAAATTTATATTTGAATTTTTATCAACAGAATAAATTGTTTGTAGTGAAAAAATTTTTTTCTTTGAAAAGGAAAATAATAAAATTAGTTCTAAATCAAAAAAAAATCTTTTTGAAATAAATTTAATTCTTGAGAAATTTTTGGGTTTAACAAAACCTTTTAGACCAGCTTGAGTATCTCGGATAGTTATATTAAACCAAGCTCTTACAAAATTATTAATTAAATAACCCAAAAGACTTCTCATTAATTGATAAAAATTTAGTTTATAATTTTGCATTTTGCTTCCAGGCCTCCTTCTATTTATTATAACCATATCATTTGTTTTTAAATATTTAATTATACTATCAATTGATTTGAAGTAAGGTAGATCGCAATCAATAAATATCACACGCTTGTATTTGCTCACCCTAACACCTTTTATTAACGAAAAGGATTTTCCAAAATTTTTTATATTTTTTAAAATTTTTAATTTGGGTATTACGTTTTTCAGCTTATTTATATAAATGAGCGTTTTGTCAGCACTACAGTCATCGATTAATATAATTTCATAATTAATTTTCAAACTTTTCAATTTTTTATAAAGCTTATATATGTTTTTTTTAATATAACCTTCACAATTATAACAGGGTATAACAAAAGAAATATTCATTTGTATTTTTTTATCTCGACTTATTTTTATTAAGAAAAATATTATATCCAAGTATTTTTTTTACTACTAGATCGTCATCAACACCACCCATACAAGGTGTTTTTGTTGACCAACAAGCATCGATTTTTCTAGGAATGTAAACTTTTATATTATGGTTTAAATTAACCATTTCAGAATAGCCTTGGGGAATATAAAAAAATGGAAAGCTAGTAGCATCATAAATTTTCATTTCTTTATTAATTCTTTTTATATTTCGCAAATTAAAAACTAATAAAGTAATAATTAATATACTGGTAACTAATTTTTTTTTTGTCTCTTTTCTAATAGGTGAGCCAGACAATATTAATGCTACAGGCAAAAATATTAATGATGTTAGTAAACTATAACCTCCGTAACGAAGAGTTGGATGTTTATAAAACCATTCGCTAAATAATATTAATATAACTAATAGAATTTTATATATATTTTTATCCAAACTTTCGGGAAACTTTTTTTTATTTCGATAAAAAATTATAATAAATAAAACTGACAAAAATAAAATTGATGTTAAATTTTCAAGACCTTTGTTAAAAAAATAAATATCTATCCAACCTTTAAGCCAGTTGAGTCCCTTTATAAATTCTTTTGGATTTTCAGTTCTGTAATTAGGGCTCGCCCCACCTTTTGACCATTGTTCAAACCATAATTTTGTTTTTTGGGCTTCTTCTTGACTAAGCGCCCAAGATATTTGTTTTGAAAAACAAGATTCTTTTAAAGGATAAATTACACAACCAGTATAAGACAAATTCAGCAATGAAAATAAAATTAATATTAGCCCTGCAATAATAGTTGTTCTACTGGTGAAGAATAGCCTAATAAAGTTACTTCTTTTATAAAAAATAATTAAAAATAAAAATAAAAATAGCGAATAAACTATAAAATATGGTTTAATTGTTATTATATAGCATACTAATAAAATTAATAATTGAATATTGCTTTCAAAATCATGTTTATTCAAATTTTTTTTTATTGTGATCAAAATTAGGGAAATTAAAATTAAAACAATTAGTTGTGCAGCAATATCCGTTCCATATCCACCTATTCTATAAAATTTTATATTAGTATATGTAAAAACTAATAAAAAAAAAAAAAAAATATAATCAAAATTTTTAAATGCTTTTTTATTCAATATAAAACTCAAGCATATAAAATTAACAAAAAGTAATGTGATCAAAGCAATTGAATGAAAAAGATAATATTTAATGTAGGGAAGAAAAATTAAGGAATTTAAATAAAATAAAGATGAATGATATCTATGCTCATGTCCCAAATTTCCTAGTCCAAATTGAATTTTGTTCTCAGTCAAACTTAAAGCATAGGTTAGATGATAAAAGGAAAAATCGTCATGATTTTTTAGAATAAATAATGACGAACTTAAAAAAAATATTAAAATAATTAATAAAATATAATCCTTGTTCAGCTTTAACTTGCAAAAAAAATAAGTAAAAGAAACTAAACCAATGAAATGTATAATTAAATTATGAACATAATCATGTTTAACAAAAAAAATTGTAGTGTACGATACTAAGACAAGAGCTAACAAGCCTAATATTCCAATATATCCCAAATTATATTTTAATAGATTTTTATTTAAAAAGTTAGCTAACAAAAAACCATAGCCTAAAATTGAAGATACAATTAATATTAAATAAAAATATAATAAGAAAAGTTTAACCATTCTGATTATTTTTGGTTAATCTTGTTATTAAAAAAAAATATAGCAGATTGTAGAAAAAAACATTAAAAAAAACAGAATACACTAATGTTGAGGTATAAAAATAGCTATCAAAAATAATAAAGAAGTAAAATAAATGATACAGACAAATTATAACGCCAGAGAGAAGATTGGATAAATTTTTTTCTATGTTAAAGGATTTGTTCAAATATAAAAAAATTAATTGATGTAAGTGTTTATTGTCAGGAGTTGATGGGGTCTTTTTAAGAATTTTCTTTCTAATTATAGAAAACAAATTTTCATAGGCCGGATACCATAGTAAAGCCATAACATAATAGGGTGAAACCAAATAATTATCATTAGAGAACTTTATCAATATAATGCCAGCAACAAAACTAATTAGATAAGATCCTCCGTCCCCCAAAAACATTTTTCCAAAGAAATTAAATATATATATAACTAACAAAGAAATTAAACATGTAGACACAAATAATTTATCTAGATGAAGTTCTGTAATATTTGATAAATAAAGAATGTTCGAAAAAACTAAAATGAAATATCCTATAACTAAAGTGTTAACCCCATCTGTAAAATTAGTTCCATTAATTAAAACTAATATACAAAATAAAGTAAAAAGTAGTTTTATGAAAAAAACATTTAATAAATTATCAAAAAAATCTATTCTAATTGACGATACGAAATTATCAAATAACAATAGATATAATGTAATTATAGTTATTTGAAATATGATTCTCAGAATTGGAGAATGCAAAATATTTAGATCGGATAATAGTCCTGTTAAAAAGATAAAAAAAAATAATATATTTAAATATTTATAATTTTCAGGTAAAAAAAAAATTAAAATTAAAAAGAAAACCAAACCTCCTGAAAGAGGTATGGTTTTATGTTCATTAACAAGACTTTTATGATTTGACACATTTGTTTGATCAATTAGGATATTGAACTTTTTAAGTACAACATTTAATATCAATGTCACTAACATGACAAAAATAATAGTTCCCATTATATTCATGCAATATATTAATACCCTTTATTTAGTTCTTGCTGTGCCAAAAACAGATCCTCATCTATCATTTCTTTAACAAGGGTAAGAAACGAATATTTTGGTTTAAAATTTAATTTTTTTTGCGCTTTTTTTGGACTCCCTTTTAAATAGTCAACTTCATTCGGTCTAAAATATTTTTTGTCTACTTTAATAATTATTTTTTTTCTGTTATCCTCATAAATGTAGCCCTCTTCTTTAAACCCTTTTCCATTCCAATATATCTTCATGTTTAAAAGTTTTCCTGCTGCAACAATGAATTCTCGAACCGTATGTGTTTTTCCCGTTGCAATAACATAATCCTCTGGTTTTTTTTGTTGTAAAATTCTCCATTGCATTTCTACATAATCTTTGGCGTGGCCCCAGTCTCTTTTGGCATTTAAATTACCCAAATAGAGTATTTCATTTGAACCAAGTTTTCTTCGAGTTAAAAATCTAGTTATTTTTCTTGTAACAAAAGTTTCCCCCCTTCTTGGACTTTCATGATTAAAAAGAATTCCATTACAAGCAAATAAACCATAAGCTTCTCTATAAACAGAAGTTATCCAATAAGAATATAATTTGGCTACCCCATAAGGTGATTTGGGGTGAAATTTCGAATGTTCATTAAAAATTTTCTGATTATATTTTTCTCCAAACAGCTCCGATGTGCTAGCTTGGTAGAATCTAACATTTTTCATCTTCAAAAAACGTATAGCCTCTAAAACTCTAAGAGTTCCAATTCCAGAAACCTCTGAGGTATATTCGGGATTTTCAAAAGAAACTCCTACGTGGCTTTGTGCGCCTAAATTGTAAATTTCATTTGGTTTAATAACATGAATTAAATTATAAATACTATTGCTATCTGTTAGATCTCCATAATGTAAAAAAAAGTTGGTCCTATTATGTGGGTCTATATATAGATGATCTATTCTCTTAGTATTAAAAGATGAAGATTTTCTGATTATTCCATGTACCTTATATTTTTTTTTTAACAGCAATTCTGCTAGGTACGACCCATCTTGACCTGTTATTCCAGATATTAGAGCAACTTTTTTCTTCATTTTCTAAATATAAACATTTTCAATATACATAATAATATTAAAAATCCATCTTTTAATTCATTTACTTTTTTTTTGCCTAATAGTCTTGGCCTCTCATAACTAGGTTTTGAAATTAGTTTATATTTTTTAAATTTAGCTAACACTGATAATTCAATACAAAATCTAAAATCTTTTCTTTTGAGCTTAAGAGATTTAAATGCTGACGTTTTGCCCATAACATAAGTAAATAATACATCAGAGATTCTTAACCCAAACAATAAATTGCAAATAAACGTAAATATTCTATTTCCGACGAGTGTCAAAAAAGTGTCATCATCACTCCCACCGCCATTTTCATATCTACTATTAAATACAAAATCATAGTTGTTTGATAACTCATTAAACATATTTTTAAGATATTTGGGATCAAATGAGCCATCAGCATTAAATATACATAAGAAATTTGTTTCAACTTCTTTAATACCTTTTATTAAAGCGCTTCCAAAACCATCATCATTTTGCATAATAATTTTGCAATCAAAATTTTTGACAGCATTTTGTGTGTCTAAATCAGTCCTGGGAATGACAATAATTTTTTTACAATCATAATTTTTTAATTCATTTAAAACTATTGGCAAACACTCTTTTTCATTTTTTGCAGGAATAATAAGAGTAAGTTCTTTCATTATTTCTTAAATCAAAAAAATATTTAGTACAAATTTATTTTTTTAAGCAATGCATAAGTAGATAATCTTATTACATAAAAAATTGAATAAAAAAAATTTTTTTTTTCATATAAATGATAAACCTTAAATGCATCTTTTAATTTTTGTAATATTGAACTTGATAATGAATTAGGAGTCTGTCTCCAGAACATTAAAGGTCTATCAAAACCAACTAGATCAATTGATTTTTTGGCAAGACTTAACCATAACACAAAGTCTTCTTTTGTTTTGAGTTCAGGAAATTTCATATCTCTTAATAGTTTGTGTTTTAAAATTACTGAAGACAAGCCTATATCACAAGACTTTAATAATTCTTTATATTCTAATGTATTTCGAGCCTTAATTGTGCCGACCATTTTTCCGTTATAATTTATAACTTGATATGTTGTGTGAGAAAAATCATAATCATGTGTTAACATAAAATTTAGTTGCACTTCAATTTTGTTGGTTTCCCAATAATCATCACAATCTAAAAAAGCTACATACTCACCTTGAGCTATTGATATTGCTTTATTTCTTGAATAAGCTGCACCTTTATTTTTATCATTAAATATTATTTTAACCCTCAAATCATTTTTAATACAATTTTCGATATATTCTAAATCGTCTCTGTTTTGATCATCATATATAATTAAAATCTCAAGGTTCATATAAGTTTGATTTAATACAGAATTAATAGATTCCAAAAAATAATTTCTATTATTATAATACGGCATTATCACGCTTACTAAACTGCTCATTAAATTATTTAAAGTTATATTTACCTAAAATTTTTTTTAAAAAAACTATTGTTAAATAGTAAATTGAAAAAAAAATATCTTTCATGCGCATTTTGGAAGAACCATAAATTCTAAACGGTAAATGAATTGGTATTTGTGTTATACGATATTTTTTTTTATGTAATATAAAAATGCTTTCCCAAAAATACGAATACCCACCATCTCTTGCTAAAATTAAATCAGACAAAACAATCTTTTGACAATTAATACTTCTGAAAGCTCCTGAAGAGTCATAAGGCATTGATAATAATAAAGAAATTGTTGAATGTCTTAGTTTTGTTAAGAAAATTCTAAATAACGGCCAATCTTGTAATGAATTTTTTTCTAAAAATCTACTGGTAACAACCATGTCAAAATTTTTCAATTCTTTAATCATAAACTTTATATACTTAGGATCATGTGTTCCATCAGCATCCATCGTAATAATTATTTTATAATTTCTTTTGTAAGACCAAATAAAACCTTCCTTGTGAGCTGAACCAACGCCCATTTTTTTTGGTCTGAAAATATAATTAATATTTTTTTTTCTTTTTACTAGGTCTTTTATTATCTCTTGTGTACCATCGTTAGAATTATCGTCAATAAATAGAAGATCAAATGCCATGTTTGTTGTGGTCAATTTATCGAACAAAATTTCAACATTTCCTTTTTCATTTAGAGTTGGAACAATAATAATAACATTATTCATTAAACGACCTTTAATTTGGGAAGAGGAAAAATAAATTTTGTACCTTTTTGCCTAATTTTTTTCTCTCTGATTAAAATCTCTTTTTTAAAATGCCATGGTAATACCAGATAATAATCCGGTTTTAATTTTCTTGAATAATTTTCTGAAATAATTTTTATTTTTGTTCCTGGTGTAAACAAATTATACTTTGATAGGTTTCTATCTGCTATGTAATTTATGTCTTTATTTCCGATATCATAAAACTGTAAAAGGACATTGCCTTTGGTTGAAGCTCCATAGCCATGAATAATCAATTTTTTATTTTTGATTTTTTTTATTAGATTCTTAAGTTTAGCTCCTTCTTTTAAAATTTTTTTGAAAAAAAACTTGTATGTTTTTTTTTTATGCAAGCCAATTTTTTTCTCTTTTAGTAATACATTTTTTATGTTTTTTGTTGTTTTATAATTTTTATTCTTATGGCAAATATAATAACGAGAACTACCACCATTTATATTATTATATTCATGATGAAAAACTCTTAATCCATTAAACTTCATCATTTCTATAATGACCCTTGACGAAAAAAAACCTAGATGTTCATGACAAATTGTGTCGAATATATTATTTTTTATAATACAAAAAAGATCTGCATGTTCTAGGATAAAAATCCCGTTCTCGTCTAATATTTCTTTCACTTCGCGAATAAATTTATTTGGATCTCTAAGGTCATAAAAGACTGATAATGCAGAAATTATTTTAAATTTTTTTTTTAATTTCAATTTTTTTATGTCAGTAATTTGAAAAAAATTTGAAATTTTGTAATTAATTTTATTATAGTATTTTTTGTATTTATTGACCAAAGGGTCTACTCCAACTGTAATAATTTTTTTTGGATAAAAGTTCAATAACGTTGCATCATTACTAGCAATATCTAGTACTTGATCTTTTGCTTTCAAATTTACTAAAGCTGAACTTTGTTTTACTGTTTTTTTAACATGTGCAATCATTGTTTTATTAATGCCAGTTCTATAACCATAACCTTTGCCGTATAAATATTTAAGATTAAAGTTTCTATCTAATTGAACAAATTTACATTTTTTACACATTAAAAGATTAAGATATGCTTTTGGTTCGTTGTGATAAAAGCTTTGGGAAAATCTCCCTGTAAAACTCATTTTTCCCAAACTAAATAAATTAGAAAATTGATTATTTTTACAATTTCTACAGAATTTAATTTTCATAAACTGTTATTAAATATCAATTCTAAATACGTAAACAAATGTTTAAATAATTTTTTTGACTCATAAATTAATTAATTACCATAAAACCTAACAGATCTTAATTGACCAGCGGAAATTAATTTCAACAATTTGTAATCATTAAAAACATGCGCTTTTTCTTTTTCTATATTTATACTAACTAAATAATATTTTTCTTTAAAATTGTTCATATTCGATTGGATTTTTTTTATTAAATATTCAAGGTCAGTTTTGTTATGTAGTGGATCATTTAAAATAAAACATTCAAGTTTTAAATCTTTATAATCAATATTTAAAATGTTTTTGTTTTCAAGATTAACTTTCGTTTTTTTATTTTTTTTTGAGATATCAAAAACATCTTTATCTAATTCATACCCTATAATTTTAGCCTTTGTACTATCATCCAAAAAGTTTGTTATTCTTCCATATCCACTTCCTAAATCAATTACACTTTTAATTTTTTTTTTATTTATAAACTGAGATATTTTATGTATGAAATAATATGGACAGGGTATAGTATCGGTCATAATGCTATCATTTCGAAATTTAATTAAATTACCAGTCTTAAAATATTTTATTGAAAAAAAAATTTCGTAAATTAGAATTTTAAGACATTTTTTTTTATAAACTTTTAATATCTTAAAAAAAAATATAAATATATTCTTCATTCTAAAAATTCAGATTTGATTAGTATATTAAATTATGTTAGAAATATTTAAAGGTTAATTAACTATTTAAATAATTCCTCGATCAATAAATTATCCATGAAAATACCAAGGACTGTAAAAATTTCCAAGTGTAGATTATGTTCAAACAAAAAATTATTGGCAATTTATTCTTTTGGAAATTTGTTTGTAAGTAACTTTGTTTCAAAAAAAGACATATACAAAGGTGCTAGAGCGCCATTAGATTTAGTTTATTGCAAAAAATGTGAACTATTACAATTAAAACATTCGGCACCGCAAGAAATCATGTACAAGAGATTTTACTGGTATAGATCTGGTATTACAAGTACCATGAAAAATGCTCTGAAAGATATTTTCGTTGCTGCTAAAAAAATGTTGGTTCTAAATAAAGGTGATACCGTTTTAGACATAGGAGCAAATGACGGAACTCTTCTTAGTTATTTTAAAAAAGAAAAATATATTACCATAGGCTGTGAGCCAGCAAAAAATTTGACAAAATTTTTAAAGAAAAATTGCAAATATGTCCTAAATAGTTTTTGGAATTCAAAAGATTTGAAAAAAATATTAAAAACTAAAAAAATTAAAAAACCAAAATTGATTACCGCCATTGGAATGTTTTATGATTTAGAAGATCCTTCAAAATTTATAGCTAATGCTGCGGAAGTTTTAGATAATGATGGGATTTTTATTGCACAATTAATGTGCTTAAAATCAATGTTAGAAAAAAACGACCTAGGAAATATCTGCCATGAACATTTAGAGTTTTACTCTTACAACTCGCTAAAATATCTTTTTGAAAAAAATGGATTAAAAATATTTAAAATAGAAGAAAATAACATTAACGGTGGAAGTTATAGAATTTTTTGTAAAAAAAATATTTCTCAATCTGTGGCTTACAAAGAAAAAACAAATCTATTTGAAATAAAAAAATTTATTCAACGAGTTGAGCTTAATAAAAAAAAGTGTTTAACTTTCTTAACTAATGCAGTTAGAAAAGGATTAAAAATTTATATTTACGGTGCTTCAACCAAAGGAAATACCCTTTTGCAATACTATGGAATTAATCACAAATTAATTAAATTTGCAGCAGAAAGAAGTCCTGAAAAATGGGGAAAATTTACAATTGGCTCTGGTGTCAAAATAATATCAGAGGACAAAGCTAGAAAATTAAATCCAGACTATTTTTTTGTTATGCCTTACGCTTTTATCAAAGAATTTATAAAACGTGAAAAAAAATGGCTAATGAAAGGTGGAAAATTTATTTTACCTTATCCAAATTTTAGAGTTATAAATAAATAAATTTATGAAAAAAAAAGCATTAATACTCGGTGTAACTGGTCAAGATGGTTCTTATATGCTTGAACTTTTAATTCAAAAAAAATATGAAGTTCATGGATTGATACGTAAGTCATCTACTGGAAATACAAAAAATATTGATCATGTAATAAATAATAAAAAATTATTTAATAAACAATTTTTTTT
>Ga0187833_10001270_pt1 | contig 29020 bp, 21 predicted proteins | sample ETNtaG_37_FD_167968 | JGI IMG/M metagenome (GOLD analysis project Ga0187833, IMG submission 167968) | Marine microbial and viral communities from oxygen minimum zone, Eastern Pacific Ocean - ETNP2014_SV_400_PacBio MetaG (Illumina Assembly) | ecosystem: Environmental > Aquatic > Marine > Hypoxic...
TTGCCTTATATAAATATTTTTTTTTTTTTTAGTGCTATTTTCATAAATTAATTTAAATACATAATATACATAACAAATTAATAATAAACCTAAACCAATAATAATGACATTAATTAATACAAACAAAGTAAATTTCAAGAATTTTAAAAAAGAATCTTATAATGAAAAATTTATTATTTTTCTTTTCTCCTTTTTGCCAGTCTCATTAATATTGGGAAATAGTGCAATCAACTCAAATATACTAATTATCGACTTATTTTTTTTATTAACATGTTATCGTCAAAAACAATGGTCGTGGATTAGAAATAAATATTTTTATTTTCTTATATCTATTTGGATTTATTTAGTATTAAATTCAATGATTTCGGATAATTATTTTACAAATGTTTTTGATACAATCAGAAAAGAAATTGTTTATCCTAAAAACGATAGCATACTAAGATCGGTAGGTTTTATAAGATTTATAATCTTTTTATTTGCAGTTCAATATTTATTCTTTAACTCAAAAAAAATCTTTAATCAGATATTTTTATACTGGTCCATAATAATTTTTGTTGTTTTAATTGATGTTGTCTTTGAACGTATTTTTGGCTTTAATTTATTGGGTTTTGAAAGTCCATCTTCAAAAAGGATTGTAAGTTTTTTTAAAGATGAACTAATTGTTGGCGGATTTATGCTGGGTTTTTCATTTTTGATTTCTGGTTTTTTATTTAAGTCAACTAAAAATGATACGGTAAAAAAAATACTTCCGGCTATATTTCTTTGTTTATCAATAGTTTGTATTTATTTATCAGGAGAAAGATCAAATTTTATAAAAGCACTAATTACTGTTTCTATAATATTATTATTAATTAATGATACTTATTTTTATATAAAAAAAAAATATATTTTTTTATTTATTATCATTGGACTTACTCTTGTAACTTTAATATCTGAAAATATATATGCTAAGCAGATTGAATCTTATAAAAAAATACTACTACATAATAAAGCCGCTACTTATTATGAAAAATTTGGTCACTTGAGACATTTTGCACACTATGATGTTGCCTGGCAAATAATCAAAGATTATCCAATCTTCGGTATTGGAAATTTAAAATTTCGATACATTTGCCATAACAAAAAATATCTCAACACAAAAATCGCGTATACACACGAAAGATGTTCAACCCACCCTCATCAGGTTCATCTCGAAATATTATCCGAACAAGGAATAATAGGTTATTTGATTATTATTTTCACAGTCTTTAGTATTTTGTTCAATAGCTTTAAGATCTACCGTAAAACAGGTGACTTAATTCATTTATCATCAATTTTATTTGTTTTAACATTCTTTATTCCATTACTACCCACTGGCGGTTTTTTTAATACATTTAATGGAACAATTTTTTGGATAAATTTTTCATTCGTTTACGCGTTTTTAACTAAACCTAAAAAATAAATTTATGTTAAAAAATTTTTCAATAGATAAAAATATGGCAAAACTAATTCTTTTTCAAAGGACAGAATTATTAAACAGTTTCCAAAAAAAAATTAGAAAAATATTTGGTAGATATCTTTTTAATAACTTTATGATAAAATTTTTTTTAAATATTAAAAAAATTGAAAGTATTTATTACAATAGAATGCTCGAAGAATTTAATGAAATAAAAGGAGAAATTGAAATATCAACTAAATCTATTTTAAGTATTGGGGGAGGTCTTGGAGGATTGGAATTGATTTTATCTGATTATTTTAAACAAGGTAATTTTTCAATTATAGAAAGAAATTATATTTCAAAAAAATTTATTTATGGATGGAGTTATAATAACTCAGAAGCTTACAACATTTTAGATTTAACTTTTAAATTTTTAACAAAAAATGGTATGTCACAAAATAATTTTGAAATTTATGATTTTGACAAGAAAAACTTACCGATCAAAAAATTTGATGTGATCATTTCATTGTATTCCTTGGATTATCACTATGATTTTAAGGTTTACGAAGATTATTTTAGAGAAATTTCAACGAAAAATACTAAGTTTATTTTTGATACCATAAAACCCGATTATTTTTATAAAAAATTTGAATATGTAAAAATTATTGCAAACCATGACCAAGTTCTTCACCGATCAAAAAGATTAATTTGCATAGGTTTTAAATAATTAATTGAACATACATTAGAAAGATATATAAACCACCTTCACAAAATTCAATGGAACAATCTTTTGGATAAATTTTTCATTCGTTCATGCATTTTTATATAAGCTTGATTAGTAAATTTTATAATATGCACTTTATAAAACATACTCCTCCAGCAACATAGCTACAATTAAAATTAAATATGAGAAGATATAAATAAATTATAGGTAAGATAATATTTTTAATTTTAAAAAAAATAGTTTAAAGTGATTATTAATGTTTGGTAATAAAAAGGTGATGAATAAATAAAAATTATTTACTTAGTTGTAATTACAAAATTTAATGTTTAATTTAATAATAAAAATGATACGTTTATTAACAATAAATTAGACTAATATGCTATCCAAAGAAGAAGTAATATTTAAGCCTGTAGCAACTCCTAATCAAAATTGGATTGGAGATTTGGATCACAGACACATGGATTCTTCATTGAAATCTTTTAGAGCGCCAAAAAATGACAAAAGAGTTATTACATTATGTAAACCTTTTCTTGTTTTTACAAAAAATTCTTACAGTGCTCCAGTTACATTACCTTTGAATCTGGCTTATTTAGGTGGGGTACTTGAAAAGGCAGATTACAAGATCAAAATAATTGATGCTACAGGAGAAAAGCGGCCACTGAAAATTACAAGATCTCAAGACAATCTATACAATTTTCAAGGTTTAAATTCAGTAGATATAATAGAGAAAATTGATCCTGAAACATTCATTTTCGGTATTTCACTTATGTTCTCTAAGGAATGGATCTTTCATAAATCATTGATAGAAGAAGTAAAAAAAAAATACCCCAAAATTATTATTATTGCAGGTGGAGAACATGCCTCAGCAATACCCGAGTATATTTTAAGGAACTGTTCATCAATTGATTATATTATCAAAGGCGAAGGTGAATTTTCAATGCTTGAGTTTTCATATAACATGTTTAATGGAAGAAGCGTTAGTAAAATTCCAGGAATATGTTGTGTCGACAAAGAAAATAAGTTTATAAATAATGGTTTAAGCAAAAGAATAAAACACATTGATACACTTCCCAGGCCTGCTTGGCATTTAATAAAAACTGAAAATTATTTTGATGATTATTTTACTCTGGGTATAGCAAGCGGAAGGAATATGCCTATTTTAGCTACAAGAGGTTGTCCATTTCAGTGTACATTTTGTTCTAGTCCAAGCATGTGGACAACAAGATATGTAATGCGTGACCCCAAAGAAATAGTTGATGAAATAGAATGGTTGATGAAAGAATATAAGGCCAATAATTTTGAATTTTTTGATTTGACCGCAATAATAAAGAAAAATTGGATCTTGGAATTTTGTAATGAACTAAAAAAAAGAAGACTAAATGATTTAACCTGGCAGCTGCCTGTAGGAACTAGAACTGAATCACTAGATGAAGAAGTTTTAAAAGCCATTTATGATACTGGGTGCCATTTTATATCTTACGCCCCAGAAAGCGGAAGTGAAAAAAGTATTAAAATCATAAAAAAAAGAGTAAAAATCAATAGAATTGTTAAAAGTATTAAAACTTCTGCAAAAATTGGCCATACTATTAAATTACATTTAATTATTGGTTTTCCACATGAAACTTTAACAGATTGTTTAAAAACTATTTTTTTTGGAACTTACTGCGCATTCAGATTAGGAGTTTCTGACGTATTAATTTCAGTATTTGTACCTTACCCAGGATCAGAATTATTTGAAAAACTTAAAAAGGAGCAGAAACTCAAAGTGGATGACAACTACTTTGAAAATTTAAACGCATACATGGATATTACTAATCAAAACACATATTGTGAATATGTGTCGGGTAGAACACTTATGTTTCTAAGGTTTTCAGGATATTTATTGTCTTATTTAACCATTTATATTTCGAGACCCCAAAGGATATATAAATTTTTAAGAAATATATTTCGAAAAAAATTTTTTGCAAATAATTTATTTGAGCAAAGACTTTATGAGTTTTATTTAAGATTTAAATTTAGAAGACGACAAAAAAAATTATCTTTTTTACATAAATCTAATTAGTAGATTAGATAATATATGCTCATTATAAATAAATTTATATTTGGCGATTTATATAATCGTTTTTAAAATCGACATAACGTAGAATGATGTACTAAAAAGGCCCAATAAAATAAATTTTTTATTTGTTAGTTTCTTAGTAAAATTTAAGTAAATTTTATTTTTCATTAAAAGAAAAAAAACGAAATATAGTAATGGATCATATGTTTCATGGAAAAATATACCGTCTATATCTAGTAAAAAAAGTGTTAGTAATAACACAAGATCAAATATCGTATCTTTGCTTTTGATAGAATTAAAAAATATTGAAATGAATATATTCAAACTTATAAGAGAAAAAATATAGAATAGGTAGTTATTTCCAAAAATGAAAATTGATAATTTAAAAAATATTCCACCTCCATAAGTTAAATTGTAATCAAGGTAAAATATTAGTAAAAATAAAAAAATTATTGAAAATACTAAATTATTAATTTTAAAATTATTTATTTGAAAATTTTGCTTAATATTTGTTAGTAAAAAGGGAATAGAATAAAAGAACAAAATGGTAATAATTATTGAAATAGTGGTTATAAAATTTGATCTAAAAAGCAGAGGAGCAAACCACTGATTTATATTAAGCACGAATATATAATATATTGCAGGAAAACTTAATAATATATTTATAAAAATAAAAAATAATAACTTAGGTGAAAAATTTAAATCAAAATAATATCTAACAAAAAAATAAATGCCAAATAATGAATAAATTGGTCTTATATAAGCTGCTAAAGCTAAAAATAGGACATTCAGAAAAATATCAGATAATTTTTTTTTTTTACTTTTTTCAAATTTTAAAAAAAAATAAAAACAAATAGATAAAAATATTAGTGATACATTTTCATCTGCCAGCCAAATTGAAGCAGATCGAAAATATGGTGAAAGAAATATTAATGCGGGTAAAAGAATTTTAATATCGTTAATTTTAATTTTATATTTAATTTTTAAACATAGATAAAAAAAATAAGGTATTAGTAAAGAAAGGTGTAAGTTAATTAATTTGGCAAAAGTTTCATTAAAAGATATTTTTTTTATAATTAAAAAAAAAACCATATAAATTGGTGAGTGGCCTATAGTACCAGTTTTAATTTTGCCATAATTTAAAAATGCTTCAATAAAACTTATTTCAAAATAACGTGCCATGTTATTGTGTTCGCGATAATCTTGTACATGCCCTCCCGCAAAATCTTCGTTAAAGTAAAAACCTAAAAGTAAGGAAAAATATAAAAATAAGTAAATAATACAAATATTTCTAGAGTTAATATTCATTTACTAAAAAAATCTATTTTTTTCAAAAATAAAGGTCCAATTAATCTTCCATAAAATCTAGAAAAATAATTTAAAACTTGAGTCTGAAATTTAATATTAAAAAATAAAAAAATATTAATAGAAGCTATTGTAAAATAATAAATACATTTTAAATAATTCATTACAAAGCCCATCAATTTTCCATGTATGTTCATATCTATATAATGTCCGAGAACACCTAGTCTAAAACTCCTTCTAATTAACCACTTTAAATTTAATCTATGTGCATGAATATCTTCAAAAACTTTTATGGATTTGCTCCAATATATTTTGTGACCATAATTATTAAGTTTTAAAAAAAATAATTGGTCTTCACCAATTCCAAATTTATTTAAAGCTTTATCAAAAAATAACTTATGTTTTTTTATAATATTATATTCTAAAAAAACATTATTACTTGCGGCCCAATCTACCCTTTTTAAATTTTCTTTATGTTTCTTCTCAAAAAATTGAGAATAATTAATCAATTTTGAGTAATTTAATGTTTTTTTTTTCAAAGATAATTGAGGGCCAGTAACAATCTTGGCATTAGTAAATTTTATTACTTTAAAAACGTTCTTGAGCCAAAAACGATCTATAATACAGTCATCGTCAAAAAAACATATAAATTTAGGATTTATTTTTTTTACCTCATTCAGACATTTGTTTCTTGCATAAACAACTCCTCTTCTTTTTTCGTGTAATTGTATTATTTTATATTTAAATGACTTCTTTAATTTTTTAACTAATTTAAGTGATGTATACTTATTCGAATTATCAACAACAATAATTTTAATTTTTATATTCGATATTAGATGCAACTTATTGATACTCTTCAAACATCTAATCAAACTAAGATTTCTATTATAAGTACATATACAAATAACAAGTGTCATAAATATAAATAATATTTAAAATCTAACATTGGCTTTGCAAGATAATAAAAACAACATTAGTAAATCTTTTTATTCATTCAAGTTAATAATACTTTTTAATGATTTAAAATGAGCAAGTTGAGTAAACTTTTTTATTTGCTTTTTTGCAAAAAACTTTTTTTTGTTTAATTCATCTTCGGTTGAGTTTTTAAATTCATCAAATTTACTTAAAAGATCTAATAAGTTATTGTTTTGAAATAAAAATCCATTTTGTCCATTTGATAATATTTCACTAGGACCGTTGGGACAATTGCTTGATATAATTAACGTATTACTTAAAGCTGCCTCAAGAATTACAAATCCAGGATCTTCCCACAAAGACGTCAATATAAAACAGTCGGAATTTAACAAATATTTGTATACATTTTCTTGATATCCCAGGAATAATATTCTATTCCGTATCTCTAATTTTTTTGTTTCTTCTATTAATAATTTTTTCTGCTCACCCTCACCTAATAAAATTAAATAGTAATCAGGATATTTGATCAATATTTTCTTGAATGCTCTTATTAACAAAAGAAAATTTTTTTGTTGAGTTAATCTGCCAATTCCAATGATCAAGTTCTTTTTTTCAATTTTTAGATCTTTAATTGTCTCGTTTTTTTTTTTAAAAAATTCATCTAACTGAATAGCTGGATCTCTTAAAACAAAGATTTTATTTTTTTCAAAGATGTTTTTTTTTTTTAAATATTCAAAAGTTCCTACAGATGGGCATGTTACTCTATAGATTTTCCTTGAAAATAATTTCCAAAATATATAACGAATGAAATTTAATCTTGGTAATCCAGAAATTCTAAGAACAATTTTAGTTTTATTATTAATAAATAATGTTAAAAAAATTGGGATAGAAGTCAATAGATGCGCAATTATGTAATCAGGTTTTTTTTTATTGATTAAGTCTAGTAATTTAAAAAATGTCAGAAAAAAAATTAAAACATATGATAGTCTACTTTTAATAAAGCTTCCTTTTGGTAAATATTCAAAAATATTTTTTTTATTTAAATTTATAATTTCAATTTTTGGATCAATTAATTTTTTGTAATTTTTCCACTCACCAATGGCATCAATGATTGCTACATTTACATTATTTGTTTCTTTTGAATATTTCAATACAGACTCTGCTGATCTGATTACTGAAGAAACAGTTGCAACTTTTGATATAAACGGGGACCAATAAAAAATTCTCATTGCTATTTAAATTATTTCATAGCTGATTTTAAATTTATTTTAAATTATTTTTTTGCAATAAAAAAATAACCCAGTGGAAATATTTCTTTAAGATCCGTCCTAACAAAAATTTGTATCACGCTATCCAAAATATAAGCTACTAATAAACATAATTGGCTGAAAAAAGGCAAAAATTTTAGATAAGGATAGAGAAGTGAATAACTTGCTATAAATGGTCCAAAACCCAAGGATTTAACTTTTACATGTTTAAATCTATATTTTTTAAGACTTAATTCAAAAAAGTGTTTGCTGAATCTAAAATAGTCTTTTGGTGCTGCATGTATTTGATAAATAAACGGAACTGATCCAATGAAGTTGCCTTTTTTCTTTATAATCCTATAAATTTCCGAAAAGGCCGATTCATATTCTGGTAGATGTTCTAAAACATTAAAAAAAAGGACATTATTATACTTATTTGTGGAAATTTTTAATTTTTTTGTTAAATCAGAATAAAAAATATTAGATTTCTTATTATTGAATTTATTTGAATAGTGAAATTTTGACCTACCCATCACAAAATTAGAAAAAGTTTTATTTTTATTGTTTATTGCTCCAAATTCTAGGGAGATGCCATAAAGTTTAATATTTGTACATTCGTAAATTTGCAAAACTCTTAATAAGCTATTTTTTTTAAAAATTAATCTTAAAATTTTGAAATAATCATTATTCATTAGTATCTTTATAAATTAAATCCATGTCTGCGGTAAATATATTACCAATAAAATAATATCGTATTTATCTTCATTCTTTTATATGCAAGACCATAAAATCTATTTTTTTCTATGAAATGATCAAGATATAGATAATTATTTGTAAATGTATATAAAAAATTCAATATTATCAATAACGATGAAAATAAAATAATATTTTCATAAATTTTTTTTTCTTTAATAACCTTCGCTAATTAATTATCTTATAATTTTATGAATACAGCTAAAGAAAATATTTCTGCAATCATTCCTATAGATAAATTTGAAAATATTAATGAAGTTATTAAATCTTTAATTGATATTGTTGCTGAAATAATACTTATTAATTCATCTAATAATAATTTGAATTTTAATGATAAGAAAATCAAAATTTATAATGTCAAAAAACATTTAAATGCTTCTGAAGCAAGAAATTTAGGTTATGAAAAAACTGCTAGTGATTATTTATTGTTTATTGATTCTGATGTAGTTCTTACAGAAAATGGAAGAAATTTTATTCAAAATTTAGATTTGTCCATTCTTAATAATAAAATAATAGGTGGAATTTATACAATAGATGATAAGGCTAATCAAATTTCAAATATAAATTCACTTATGATTATTTATCGTATCTTAAACTTCAAAAAATGTAATGAAAATTGCGAATTTGTTTCTAGTTCGCATTTTTTAATAAGTAAAAAGAAATTTGCCGAAATAGGTTTGTTTAATGAAAATCTTAATTTTTGGGAAGATGTTGATTTAAGTGTTAGAGCCAGATTTCTTGGTAATAAATTAATAACATATAAGTCATTTCAAGCTATCCATAAAAAAAAATATAGTTTTTTATCACATTTCAAAGAACAAATCATAAAAGTTTTTCATGCCAGTAAAATTAAATTTGAAAATTTTAGAACGTATAAAAAATTCTCAGGTCAATTGAGATTTAGATTAATTATATATTTATTTCTATTTCCACTTTTTTTAATAACATTATCTATAACTAAAAACATTTATTTATTATCATTAATTAGCGTAATTTCTTTATTTGCCATAAGTATTTTTAATTTAAAAATATTTAAAAATTTTTATAACTCTTTTCTTGCTTCAATATATTTATCCGTTATTTCACCCATTTTGGTTATTGTTGACTTACTAGGAAAGATTGATGTAATTAAAGAAAAAATTTTTATTTTTTATTTAGAATTAATCGATTCTATGATATGCGGATTTAGAATACTCTTAAAAAGAGGTTTTCCAATCCACTACATTCAATATGTTACCGCAAGATGTAATCTTAGATGTAAACATTGTTTTTATAAAGAAACTCTTGATAAAAAGGATCCAGGTGAAATATCTAAAGAGTTGTTAGTTGATACAGCACAAAAAATGAAACCTTTGCTTTGGTATTCGATGGCTGGAGGAGAACCCTTTATAAGAAGTGATTTGGGTGAAATTATTTCAGAAATTCAAACGAAAGTTAGACCCAAAATTTTTTCGTTGCCTACAAATGGATGGTATACTAACAAAACCTTCCAAACTACACTGAAAGTATTGCAACAACTAAAACGTGGAAATTTTATGTTGTTTTTTTCAATAGATGGTGACGAAAAAATCCATGATGAAATCAGAGGAAAGGATTCTTATAAGAAACTCAAAGAAACGTATGCTGTTCTAAGAAATGTTTCCAAAATGTATTCGAGACTATATTTAAACATAATTATAACCGTACAAGAAAAAAATTACAGAAGTTTTCCAAATCTTATAAATCAAATTTATGAAGAATTCCAACCAACTTCTATTTCAATTAATTTATTTAGATATCATCACAAGAATGTTAATAAAATAAGCCCAGATATAATTAAAGGCTATGAATCTGCAATGAATGAATATGAAAAAATGAGAAATAAATTTAAATATAAATTTATATGGAATGCTGTAATCAAAGCTAAAGAGAAGAAACAAAAAGATTTGATTTTAAAAGTTGCAAAAAAAGATGAGTTTGTAACTCCATGTACAGCGGGAAATTTAAGTTATGTTGGCATGGAAGACGGATCGATTAAACCATGTGAGATACTGTCAAATAAAATGGGTAATATTTATAAGCAGAACGATATAAAGGAAATTTTCAGGTCTAAAGCATCAAAAGAATTAAGAATTCATATCGTTAAATCTAAGTGCAAATGTACATACGAGTGTGCCATGTCAACAAACACTCTTTTTAATGGTGATCAACAATTTGGCCTCATTAAACAAGTATTTAAAGATATTTTACCTCAGAAAACAATTTAGTTTTCTTTTAATGTTATTATTTTAAAAAAATTTTATTTAGATTTTTAAGGTAATTAATAATTAAAAATACGTAAAATCCCGATGATACAAAAATTAATCGTTCCATAGTTGTTCTTACAGAAAACTCGACATCCCATTCTCTTAATAAGTAAGTACAAAAGATAATTATAAGGTTTATAATAAAATAGTAATTTAGAATCTTAATATAGTTATCAAATTTTTTTTGTAAATTAAACATCAATAGAATTATGGTCCCCACAACAAAGAAAATATTAATCAAAGAATAATAAAATAGAAAAGGTACAATAAAGCTTAGCTTATACAATATAACATCGAAATTTAAATTTAGTAAATAGTCCGGATCATAAGGCTGATCATAATAAGTAAAATCAAAATATTTATAAATAATTATTTTAAAAATTACTATGGAAATATAAAATAAGTTTGAACAAATTTTAATCTTCTTTGAAATTTGGCTACTGAAGTTTAATAAAAGAACCAAAATTGTTGAATGAACTATTCCTTGAAATTTAAACCAAATAATAAGATTACAACCCAATAATATAAATAAAACATACCAAATAATATTAGAATTTTTTAATAAAGAAAAATATTTAGATAATATTACCAAAAAGGAAAATATTAAAATATCTTGTAAGCCAGAAAATCTTCCATACGTGTAGGAAAATGAAATTATTAAAATAAATATTATATTGCCTATAAATTTATCTTTAAAATTATTATGGCAAATATAAAATATCGAAAAGCAGAAAAGAAAAATATAAAATAATCTTCCAAAATATTCTAATTTTATTGGCATTAAATTCCAAAAAAAGGCCCATAAAAATGAACCAAGATGTGGATGCCAATTATTATTAACAAACTTATTTAAATCTCCGAAATGTTGATTTTCTATAAAAAATAATGCTTTAATGTAATAAACATGTTTTGTATCCCATCCAAGATTTAGTTCACCAGCAACGTTGATAGATATAACCAGAAATATAATTAGAAGAATTGATATAGATTGAATAAATTTTTTAAATAAACTAAATCTAAAATTTTTAATAAAATAAATATAAATAAATATTGTAGAATAAATAATGATAAAGAATAAATTATATAAACTCAAAGAAAAAGGTAAAAGAGAAATCAATAGTAATATATTACAATTTATTATTAAATTAAAAGAAGCGATATCCAAACTAAAAAATTTTTTACTGAAAAATAACTTTGAGCTAAAAATATTAATTGGTACTGTAATTATTAAAAAAAATAAAATAAAGCTTAGTAATATTTGTAAAACTTCAATCATGTTTACTTAATATAATAACAGTTATCAATTTTATCTATTATCTGAAAATCTTCTAATATATATTTATTTGTCATTATCAAACGTATTTGTAAATCCTCGGTTCTATTAGTATTTTTATTTTTTATTTTAAAAAATATTTTATTTTCATCTAAATTAAGATTTTTATTTAATATGTCTAATTTAATTATTAAATTCTCGTTTAATAAATTTTCAATATTAAATTCTTTAATTATTTTTTCTTTTTTAGATTTGTCAATTGCAGAACCGATTCCTTCTGTTGTTACCACATCCAATTTCCAGCTGATATTTTGAGAAATTTGTGATTTATTAATAATCTCTAAACTTTTGATTTTATTAAATTTGTCATGATAAAATTCCATATCATTAGGTTCAAATAAATTATTGTTAATTTTTTTTAAATTTATTTTAAATTCTGAACCAGGGTAATTAAGTAATATGAACTTATTTGAGTTTTTATTTATTATTTTTGTATTAATCATAGCCCAGTTAACATTTGGAGTGTGAATATAATTTAAAATTTTAGGGTTATCTTTTATTTCGTATTTTTTTTTAAGATAAAGTAAATATCCAATACTTTCATCGGAACAAAAACCATATTTTTTTACAATACGATCATCAAATTTGTATAGAATAACTTCAGCAAAGTTTTTAAAAAAATTAGTATTTATTCCACAAAATAAAATTAATATTAACAATAATATCTTTTGAGATTTATTTTTATATCCAATCATTTATTGATATAGCTTAATAAAATATTAAAATATGATTAAATTTAAATTATTTTTCATTATAAGTTACAACAAAACGCAATATTGTTAAATAAAACTTCTTGATTATAAAAATAAAAAATATTTTAGTAATTGGTGGATGTGGTTTTGTGGAATCATATATTTCAATTTTTCTAATAAATAATCTTATAAATTCCAGTATCTATTCATTAGATGCTACAGCATGATGCTTGAAACTTTGACCCAGGTGGAATAATCTTGTCCTGCTTTTTATTTGTATTATATGCAGATTTAAAAAAATTATGGCAAACAAAGTACTTTTAATTAATCCATCTTATAGTGCAAGTTATGGGGGAACCAAAGCCTCCATAGTCAATCCTATTTCTCCTACGCTAGGTCTTGCTGCTATTGCGGCTACTGCCTTGGAGAGAGGACATAAAGTGGAAATATTGGATCTTTCCTGGCGATCATATGATTTTAAACTCGTTCGCGATCAGATAATTAAAAGTAAACCTGATATTATTGGCATTACTTCAACTACGCCTTTGATGAATCAATTGCGTGATATAAGTGTTGTGGCAAAGGATATTTCCAAAAATATTCGTATAGTTGGTGGCGGGCCCCATCCCAGCGCATTACCTGAAGAAACTTTGCGAGAGTCTCTGCTTGATGCTGTACTCATCGGTGAAGCAGACTATTCTTTTGCAGACCTTTGTGACGGTATAAATTTATCAGATATTCCAGGTCTCGTCTATCGAGATAATAATGACGCTATTCTTTCTACGGGGTTGCGAACACCAATAGCTAATCTTGATGATCTTCCTATGCCTGCATGGCATATTTATAACATCAAAGACTATTATAGAATGTCACGAATTCTCGCCAAAAAACTTCCTATAACTATGAACGAATTCTCGCGCGGATGTGTATATCATTGTGATTTCTGCGCCAGCAAAATTATAAGTGCTCTTGGATATCGGAAAAAATCACCAGAACGTTGTGCTGAAGAAGTTAAACAAATGCATTCTTTAGGTTATCGAGAATTTTGGGTAACTGATGATATTTTTACATCTGATCAAAAATGGGCAACGCAAGTCTGCGAAGCAATTACTCGAACAGGCCTTGATATGCCTTGGACGTGTACTAATGGAATTCGTGTGGAGAGCGCTGATGAAAATTTTTTTAGAATCTTACGAAAATCTGGATGTTATCGTGTTTCGTTTGGATTCGAATCTGGTAACGATAGAGTGTTAAAAGCTTTTGGTAAAGGAGGTCGTGCTACAGTCAAACAGGCTAGAAAAGCGGTTCAATTAGCACGTAAAGCAGGAATAGATACTAATGGTTTTTTTATGGTTGGACTTTCAACTGATACTGAAGAAAGTATGAAAGATACTATCGAATTAGCACGTACACTTCCATTGGATATGATGAAGTGTAGTGTTGCAATCGCTTTACCAGGAACTAAAATGTTCAACAATTACATTGAAAAAGGACTTATCCGATCATTTAATTGGGATGAGTATATGATTTATACTGCAAAAGATCTATTTGTTCATGAAAATCTTAGTTATGAAGTAATCCAAAAGTATCAGAAAAAATTTTTTAGTCGTTGTATACTATTTAATCCAGGCTTTATAATACGTCGTCTTCTTAGAGGTATTCGTACACGTGAATTTTTCTGGGACTTATATTACGGACTCAAGTTTATCTTTTTGCCGGCCTCGGGTAATAAAAATAAATCTAAATATTATGCTTACAACAGCTGGCCAAAATGGGATTTTAAAGCTCGTTCACCTAAACCTGTACAATATCAGATTGTAAGGAAAACAAATACTTACGAAGTTCACAGTCAGTCTGTAAGCTCAATTAATTAAATTATGGGTTTATGAATACAATTAAAGAAAATATTTCTGCAATTATTGATTAATATTTGTATAACAAAATAGTTAATTGTGATTTAAATTAAATTATTAATCATAAAAATAAAATAAAACATATTATTATTAAATGGAAGCACTTGATCATGAAAATAAAGAATATTTTAGTAACCGGTGGATGTGTTTTTGTAAAATCAAATATTTCAATTTGTCTAAAAAAAAATCTGAAAAAATCTAAAATCATCAATTACGGTAATTTCATATTCGATTTTCTTTATCTAGCTATTTAAAAAATATTTTAATATATCTTCGATTGTACTCTCTTCACTTTTTACAGGAATTAAAATACTTAAACTCATTTATGTGTTTAATTTTTCATCTATTTCATCTGCAAGCCTAAGTGCAAATTGAATAATTGTATAAGTTGGATTTGTATAACCGCTAGTCACAAAGTTAGAGCTCCCACTGATGTAAAGATTGTTAATATCGTGAACTTTTAGATTTTTATTTATTACTGAATCAAATTTGTCTAATCCCATCCTGGTGCCCCCAATATGATGGGCACCACTTAATAACTCTTCAATATCTTCTAAATTATAAATACTTTCTTTAATTGCAATTCTACCTAGATCTTCTTTTCTACATAAATTAGCAAATTCTTCTAAAAACAATTTTGCAGTTTTAAGCGAATATTCAGATTTTTTATAAAATAATTTTACCATTGGTATTCCAAATTCATCTTTTTCTATATCTAAAACAATTTTGTTATTTTCAGTAGGATCCTCTTCTAGTTGTATAAAAATATTTCCACATTTAAGATCCTTTTTAAAAACCATGCGAGCTATTTTTTTTCCATATTCTGGAGCTACACAAAGGATATCTTTTATAATCTCTTTATATATTTTTGTATCCTCTTTGGCATTCATATAAAGTTCAGCGCTTAAAATTTTTTTTTTATTCATTAATTCCTTTTTTGCAGCAAAATGAAGAGGGCCATCATACTCTAAAAAATTATTTTTCATTTTCTCTTTTAACTTTTTTTTATTAATTATCCCATTGCCTCCTAATAACCATGGATGATTCATCCAATATTTTCCGATAGGTAAATTTTTATTTATAAATTCTTGATTCTTATCTCTTGTCCAAAGCAAAAGTCTAGAATTTTCAATTCCTCCACATGCTAAAATAAAATATTTGGTACTTATCTTTTTTATAATTTTGTTAGATATGCAGACCGCATACTCTGTATTATTATTACGACCAACAAAATGCGATAATTGAGTACTTAGAACTAGCAATATGTTATTTGAATTTTTTATATGATCTTTATACTTATCTGCAAACCTGACTGTTGAATATTGAAACTCAATTTGATTAAAAAATTCGCTTAATGATGATTTTCTAAACTGATGATTAATATCAAGTATTTCAGATGCCCTTTTTGAATAAGGATTTAAATCATTAGCATTTAAGGGCCAAAGTTCAAAATTATATTCTTCCATAGGTTTCGACATGCCGCCCCAATGTCCTGAAGTGCCGCCAAATTGTCTTAACCTACTTAATGATAAATCTGTAAGTTGATCTCCAATAATTTTACCTTTATAAAATTCTTGAGAAGTTTGACTATAATTTTCACCTCCAGCCTCTATCAGTAAACATTTTATATTTTTTTTTTCTAGTTCAAGCGCTGTGGTGATTCCAGCGGGGCCGCTTCCAAAAATAGCTACAGGAAAATTATCTAAATTAATGTTATCTAATTTTTTTAAAATCATTAATCATTATTATTTAGATACCAAATAAAATTTTTATTTTTTTTCAATTTTATTTTTTGGGGGTAAGAAAAAAATAAATTAAATTTCATAGAAGACAGAATTGATAATGATGAAAAGAGAGCTTTTAAAAAATTTCTTCTAAGCATCTTCATTATCCAATGATTATAACATATAATTATTGTTACGTCAGTTCGTGTATTTATGCATTAATTAATACTGATTCCGCTAGAAACTTTTTCAGGTTAGATACTTAAATTTTGAAAATGTTTTCAAGAACTCTGACTATCTAAATCAAACACTTTAAAAGAATATAATCTAAAGTTTAAATGCACCAAAAAAGGTCGGTTAAGAGTCCAAATTTGAGTCAGAAAGGATTTTGGGATCTCTTTAGACTTAAACCATGCAAAGACAACAACGGGCCCGCCAGGGACCAATATAGAGCATTGACGGAGGTCAATTCCTTTCAGCTTTTCAGGACGCAATATGGGCGCAGCCAGAATGAGTTTTGAGTTAGTTATTTATGGTTTATAACAAGAGGCATTATTTTGCCTTTGCATTACGAAGTGCTTTTTTTGTATCATTAAATCTTTCCGGAAAAATAATACCAAACTATTCCTAAAGATTCGTAGATAATTTCGTTAAAACTTCCAATCCCTTTGGTTGACGGGATGACCGAATAATTGGTTACAATATTTTTTAGGTAATTGTCAGGTATTAAGACATCAAAATTTTGTTTTTTTAAAGACAAAATTGTTCGCCTATGATGTAATGGATTTGTTGCTAAAAGTAATGGACCATCAGAAATTTTAATAAATTTTTTTAAATTTTTTGACATTTCAAAAGTATTTCTGCTTTCAGCTTCAATAAGATAAAAGTCATAATCAAAATATTTCGATACTATACTTGCTTCATTCATTTTTTTTAAGCCAGCTCCTGCTAAAATTAAAGGAATTGAGAATTGTTCTGACAATCCTTTTCCGTATTTTGTCCGCATAATACTTACATAAGTCGGATGCCATTTTCCGTATCCATCATACCAAATTCCTGCTGTGGGAATCAAAACATATGCCGGTTTCTCATGATGATTAGAAACTCTGTAGTTATCATTGTAAAAAAATTTTCCAACATAAGTTGATACGATTGGCAAAGAAGTGATCAACAAAAATATAAAACCTAGATAAAGAAAAAATTTTTTCCAATAATTAGATTTTACAAGAAAATACAAAAAAATAAGCCAAACGGTTGGCATTGGAATGGATGCAAAACTATGAAGAATTATATCTTTCAATTTCTAATTTTTCTCTCTACTTTCTCCCTTATGGTACCAAAAACTTTCTATGAAAACTATCCGTTCAAAACTCAGGATAAATAAGTGCGCACTAGCGTACGCACATAGGACACGATAAATAAGCACTTTTGGACTTCCGGTTGTAATGAAACGCTGATAAATTCAGATTTAAAGAAGACAGGTTTGGGTACCGAACAACAGAACGCCCCTTCTTATTAAATTAGTAAATACAATCATAAATCAATACTTTTGTGAAATTCTTCGTTGAATATTTAAAATAAAATTTCTTAAATTTTTTTCAAAATATTTTGCAATAATGAATGCAATAAATATTACACATAACATAGGAAGTATGGGAAATAGAAATGAATAACTATCAAAGAGAGAATTTATTTTTATTGTTAAGTCAGCAACTATATACTGGTGGATTAGGTAAAGTGGATAACTTATAAATCCAAAAAAAATTAAAAAATTATTTGTCAAAAATATATTGATAAAAATATTATTAAACGAAGTATAAAAAACAAATATTATTATAATAATATTAAGTAATTCTATAATATTGGGTGTCCTAAATTGAGAATGTAAAAGTACTATTAGTGCTAGACCTATATATGAATATTTATATAAATTTTTATATTCTATATTTTTTTCAAAAAAGCAGTGATAGGCAAGGATTCCAAGACTAAAAAAACCAAAATAAGCAAAACCAGAATAAATTAAACAATTGACAATTAATGGGTGGTCAAAATCAAGGAATTTAAATAATACAAAGAGTGCATAGGCGCATATGACTGAGAAACATTTTTTATCTTTTAAAAAAAAATAGAAAAAAGATATAAAAATATAAAATTTAACTTCTGCATATAATGACCAAAATACTCCATCTAAACTTTTTACTGGTACATTTAATTGAAAAATTTTATTATAAAAAGCTGGTTCTATAAAAGTTAATCCAGGAAGCAAATCAACAAAATTTATTATTCCTGCTGGTCTATCTAAAAATAAATCTTTTAATAAAAAAGCAATCAACGAAAATACAAACATCGCTGGAAAGAGTCTTAACCATCTTTTGTATAAAAAATAAAAAAAATTTTCAGTTTTTTTTAAAGACATAACAATTACAAAACCAGATATCATAAAAAAAAGTTGAACACCTAAAGATCCTTGAGTAAAAAGATTTGATAAGAAAGTATCTTTCTGTCCTTCAATTAATTCTCCCCAACGGGAATAGGCATGGTGCAAAAGAACCACTAAAATCGCAACTCCTCTTAAACCATCAAGATGCTGAATTCTAGATTTTATATTATTATTCATTTATTATAATAAATTCATCGATACTAGACATAATATGATTATCGTATAATTATAAATTTTTATACTTATTTTCAAGAAAACAGATAAGTGAATTTATTAAAATATTGATAGAATTATAAAAATGCCCTTACTAGAGCTTTGCCACCCTTAAAATATCTTTTTATATCTTCAAAACTTCTGATTTTCATAATTCTTTTAAAAATATAACTTGGTCTCAAATAAAATTTTCTGAACGCATAACGTTCCATATTTTTTAATTCTTTAATATTATTATAACCAAATGGCAACCAGGTAACATTCCAGCAATGATATTCTTCTAAATCACGGGAAACAAATTTTCCCCACTTACCTTCTTCAATTTCTTTTGCTAACTTAGTGCCAGGGTAAGGACAAACTAAAGTAAACTGGGCATAGTCAGGATCAAGATCGATTGCATTCTGCACTGTTTTTCTGGCCAATTCTGGAGTTTCGCCAGGTAATCCAATTAAAAAAGAACCTCTTACCTCTATTCCAGCTTCTTTAGTCCATTGTGCCACTTGCTTCATTTTTTCAAAATCTCTATTTTTTCTATTTGTTTGTATATTTTTTGCTAAATCATCATTAGCAGTTTCATAGCCATAAAAAATATTCCAACACCCTGCTTTACGCATCAATTTAAGTAAATCTTTATCTACAGTATTAACAGCCGCATAACAGGACCAACACAAATCCAATTTTTCTTTAATCAATAGATCAAGAAATTCTTTCATCCACTTTTTGTGATAACTCATCGTATCATCCCAAAAAGATATTTCTTTAATTCCAAATTTTTCAACACATTCCTTTATTTCTTCTATAACCTTTTGTGGGCTTCTTCTGCGGGCTCCAGTGCTCGCCTGATCACAAAAAGTACAAAAATAAGGACATCCCCTAATAACAACCATGTTGGTCAAAGGTAGTTGTTTATATTGATTGGGAAGGGGTATATACTTTTCCATGGGAAATAAATCTCTTGCCGGTAATGGCAATTTATCCAGATTCTCAATGTTCTCTCTTGGAGAATTTTTAATTATAGTATTGTTTTTTTTATAGATAATTCCCTTTATATTTTCTAGCATTGTAAAATCTGTCATAAATTGATTTCTATTAAAATTTTTTTCAGAAAATTTTTGAACAATTTCATGAATAATGTATTCACCATCCAAACCATATGCAATAATATCAAAAACATCATAACGATTTGCGGTTTCAATCCCCGCAACATTGGCATGCGATCCTCCTACCACTGTCAATTTTGTTGGTAATTTATTTTTAATTTTCTTTGCAAGTTCTATTGCCCTAGATAAAGCATAAGTTGTTGCAGAAAAACCAATTATGGCTGGATTTTTTTTAACTATTATTTCATAAACTTCTTCATTGTTTATTCTTAATGTAGGACAATCAAGAACCCCAACTCCAAAACCTTTTTCTCTTACATAAGCAGAAAGACATGCCATGCCAAGAGGGATTAAATCTCCGCCTATCTTTCCCATATTTTTTTTTCCATATCTTTCGGCAACAAATGATGGTGGGTTGATTAATAGAATATCTATTTTGCCATTTTTGGGGGCAAAACCTCTTTCAATTAATTTAGTTAATGTATCCATTTTTTAATATGTCTAATTGCTAAATTTAGTAATATGTACAATATAAAATAAATTTATATCCAATAATTTAATTCTGAGTGGGAGGAAACGTTCTTCAATTTGGTTTTTAAAATTATATCTTATTAAATTAACTAAAGTAAAAATTGAATTTATATGTTCGGTTGCATTGATATATTCATATTCTGCCTTTGAAACATTATATGTTTTTTTTATGATAAAATATCTAATAAATAATCTGCCCAATCTCCACAATAATCCAGGATCTGTTGGCAAAGATATCGAAAGCACCCCACCTTTTTTTAGTTTACTCATCATTTCAAATAGAAATTTTTCAGGTTCCGTCACATGTTCCAAGCAGTGAGAAATAATAATCCTATCAAAAAAATTATCATTGAATGGTAGTTTTTTTCCGTCGTAAGAATATGCTTTAATATTTTTTATCCCTTTATAAAATTCTAGGGCATAATCAGAAGTTTCAGCAATAAAATATTCATCATAGTCATGTTTTAAATAATTTAAATGAGGTTCACTACCAGCACCAACTTCTAATACTTTGGAATATTTTTCTTTTTTATCAAATTTTTCAAGTTGTCTTTGGCAATATCTCATAGCATATCCAAGTAAACCAGTATATAAATGTGTATTATATTTGGCGTCTAATTTTTTAAATGCATCTTTTTTATACATAAAAATTTAATTATATTAATTTAAATAATTGTAAAGTTATTTCATATGATAGAAAAAAATATAACAGTCTTGCTATTATATATCTTATTAAGTTTTTTAACCACAATATATATTTTTGGATTTGATTATATATCTTTTACAAATTCTAGCTGGCTATCAACTCGAGATATGACAGCAGATCTAATATCCTGGCAATATTTTAAAAATGATATTTGGCGATTTCCGATTGGAAATAATCCTAACTATGGCATCGATATAGCAACTGGAATTGCTTTTTCTGGCTCTATTCCATTTCTTTGTATTTTATTCAAAATATTTGGAAATTTTCTTCCAAGTAATTTTCACTTTTTCAGTTTGTGGATTTTTATTTGTTTTTTTCTACAATCATTTGTTTCATTTCTTATTATTTATAATAATACAAAAAATCTTACTTTTTCTGTAGTTGGATCACTATTTTTCTTAACATCTCCAATTTTTATTGGTCAAATCATGATGCATATAGCTTTAGCAGGACATTGGCTTATTTTATTGGGTTTTTATTTAGAAATAAAAAATATACCGAATAAAAAAACATTTTACTGGACAATATTAATTTCGTTGTCTGCGTTAATTCATTTTTATTTTACAATTATGTTGATCGGGATGTTTTTTTTATTCATTTTTAACGAATATTTAATAAATTTTAATATCAAGAAATTAATTTATCAAACTTCAATCCCCACGGTTTATTTGCTAATTACTATGTATATTTTGGGTTACTTTGAAGTTCCATTTACTGATAGCCTAGCATATGGCTATGGAATTTATAAAATAAATTTATTAGGTATTATTAATCCAATTTTTCAATCACAAAGCGGTACATTTAATTGGTCATTATTCCTGCCAGAAATTTCTGTAACACCGCAAGAAGCAAGTGAAGGATTTAGTTATTTAGGTATTGGAGGTATTTTTCTTTTATTAATTAGTGTTTTTTTAATCTTCAAAAATGTCATGGAATTTAAAAAAAATAATTACAGACCCTACTTCTTTATCATAATCCTTTTTTCATTAGTTGCTTTAACTAACAAGATTTCTTTTGCAAACATTTTATTATTTGAAATTGATCTACCAAAATATATCTACGGAATATTAAGCATTATAAGAGCTTCTGGAAGATTATTTTGGCCTGTATATTATTTGTTTTTTTTAGGATCAATAATCATAATATATAATAAATTTTCAAAAAAAAAATCCTTATGTATTATATTATTGTTATTTTCATTTCAATTAATTGATATTTCTTCGGGCTTAAAAAATTATTTTAAATTAAATGCATTTAAAAAAGAAAAAACAGAAATAGATTATTTATTTTGGAATAAATTAAGCAATAAAAATCAAATTTTAAAAACTACTTACTTAAGTAACGAAACACATTTACTCATGGGCTTAAGAGATGGGTTATTATCACAAAATTTTAAAAGTACAGATATTTCAACTCATGGAAGATACAATAGAAAAGCAGCTTCTGCTAGTAGATCGAAATTATACAAAGCATTCGACGAAGATATTCTTGAAAAAAATATAATATTTGCAATCGATAATAAAAATCATTTAAGAAATTTAAAATATTTATATGAAAATAAAAACATGGGATTTTTTTTTAAAAACAATATTTGGATTATTGTTCCTGGAAAAAAAAATGAAATGACAGATTTTGACAAATATGAATTAAATAATTATGACCCAATAGTATTAGCTAATGAAAAAAAAATGACTCTAAACTTTCGTGATGAACAATCTGTACATGGCCTTGGATGGTCTCATAACTATTTTTCACCCAATCCTGGCATATGGTCCGAGGGAAACCTTTCCATTTTACTTTTCAAACTTAATGAAAAAACAAATGCTGATTATACAATTAAAATTAAATTAGGATCACTAATAACCAAAAAAAATAAACCCATTCACTTTAGTATTAATGTTAATGATATAATTTTTAAGAAATTTTCTTTGAAAAGCATAGATGATTTAAGTGAAAATTTAATTAAATTAAAAATTAATAAGGAAATGATTGCTAACAATATTTGTTATATTAAATTTATAATTAATAATCCCACCTCCCCGTTGGAATTATTACAGTCTCCCGATGCTCGAAAGCTAGGTATTTTAGTTGAAAGCATAGAAATTGAAAATAATTAAAAATAGATATTATTAATTTTCTCATAATTACAATATATTCTTCAAATAAAATGTTAAATAACAGCATAAAAAGTAGAACAATAAAAAATCTAGGTAGAGGCTTGTTTGGTAAGTCATCTCCGTCTTACCTAATTTTGTATGTAAATAATGTTTGTCAACTAAGGTGTGACATGTGTTTTTATTGGGGCGCAATGCAAAAGAAAACAAAACAATTATCACTTGACGAAATTACTAAATTATCAAAATCACTCCCTAATTTGCTTCAATTAACACTGACTGGAGGAGAACCTTCTTTAAAAAAGGATATAACTGAGATTCCTAAAATTTTTTCTAAATATAGCAATTTATCCAAATGCACAATGGTTACTAATGGCATGCTACATGAGAGAATAAGAGAACAAGTAAATACATTTGTAAATGAAAATAAGGATGTTGATTTCAGAATATCTATTTCTATGGATGGTATTGGAGATCTTCATGACAAAATAAGGGGGGTAAAAGGTTCATTCTTGAATGCCGAAAAAACTTTAAGTTTGTTATTTAAAATACGTGATCAAGTTTCAAATCTTTGGATTGATATAGCTACTACAATTTCAAAATATAATTATGAAAAATTTGAAGAAATTCATAATTATATAATTACAAACTACCCAATAGATAATCATGGATGTACGTTCACAAGAGGCAGCACTAAAGAAGCTGATGCCAAAGAAATTCCGATTGAATACTACTCAAGAGCCAAGGAGTTAATTATAAAAAATAGAAAATTAAGAGATCATCCATTTCAAAAGCTTACCTCGATTGCTACTGACACAGTTAGAGATGAAGTAGAAAGAGAACTTAAAACCAACAAACATGATTTTGATTGCATTGCAGGTCTAAAATTCATAGAGGTTTACCAAGATGGCAATGTAGTACCTTGCGAAATACTAGAAACATTAGTTGATGATGATAAAAAATATAAAATGGGTAATTTACAAGATTTTGATTTTAACATTCAAAGGTTATTAAAATCTGAAAGAGCACTTGATGTTATAAAATATATTAAGGAAAGCAGATGCCACTGTAGTTTTGAATGCGTAAAATATATGGATGTAATTTACAATAAAAAATTCTACCCTAAATTAATTAAAAATGCGGTAAAAAGAATACTTAAATAATCCGACTAAAGCTCCTAAACTTACAAAAAAATAAAAGAAGAAATGAATAAAAATATATTTTATTAAGTCATTCGGTCTAGTTTTTTGATATAAAAAATAAAAAAAATTTAGGTTTCCAAAGATAAAAAAAATCAGTGGTGTTATTAAGATAAAAACTGAAAAATTTTCATTTAAAGAAAAAGATACCAACAAAATGAAAAACAGAAGAGGTTGGAGCGAAAAAAAACCTGAAGTTCTAGTTGTTGTTAATCCAGAAAATTCAATTGTTCCGCTCAATTTTGAAAAAACCCAGTCTCTAGACCGGAAAAAAATTTTTTTAAAGAGTTCAATTCCAGAAGGAAATTTATGTTCTACATAAAAATTTTTTAACCTTGTAATTTTTATTTTTTCTAATCGCTTGGTGAATTCTTCGTGCTCTGTGCTCGGAGTTTTTATATTTTGATTCCAACCTTTGGATTTAAAAAATATTTTTCTTCTAAAAACACATGATGATCCTATAATATATCCAGTTTCTTTTAATCCCTTTAATTTTAAGCAAACATTAAAATAATCAAAAAATGCTTTATATTGAGAAAAAATATTATCTATATTGCTCTTAATACCATAGGGAATGGTACCAATTTTAATTTTTTCTTTTTTTAATAAATTAATTAATCTTTTTAAAAAATTCTTCGGTAATACTAAATCACTATCAAGAAATAACAAAAATTTTCCAAAACTTATTTTAGCACCAAAATTTCTTGCATATGAAGGACCTAAATTTTTAATATATTTATATTTTAATTTAAATTTATTTAATTTTTTTTTTAATTTTGGTTTTGATCCATCGTCAATTATTATAACCTCTACATTTTTTAAATTTGATATGTCAACAGATTTTAATAAATCTAGAACATGATTCAAATTATTAAAAACTGGTATGATTATTGATAAAAAAATTTTTCTATTCATTTTTTTTATCTATCTAGAAATAGTGCGCAATATATTATTCTTGATAATTTCAATATCTTATTTTTAAGATAATTAAATCAAAAAAAAATCTTACAGAATCGCTAATTAAATTAACTTTACTTCCTTCCTTGTGAATCCAGGTCAATGGAAGTTCAACAATTTGTATACCTCTTTTTTTTAATGCTAGAGCAACTTCAACATCGTACACATAACCTTTCATTTTAATTTTTTTAAATATTTTTTTTATGTAATTTGAGTGAAAAACCTTAAAACCACATTGTGTATCGGAGATTTTAACATTAAATAAAGCTAAAACAAACAGGTGCAATATAAATCCAACTATTTTTCTTATTAATAATGCCTGAACTACTGAATTTTTGTTTTCTCTACTTCCAAAATAAGCATATTTATAATTGTTAATGAATTTTTTTTTCTTCCAAATCAAAAACTGATCTGGCAAAACTGACATGTCTAAATCACACGTAATAATCCATTCATATCTGGAGGTAAGTATTCCTCTTTTAATAGCATAACCTTTGCCCATATTTTTCTTATAAGAAATTAATTTTATTTTTGTGTTAAGAAAATTTTTTTTATTCTTATTTATAAAATTAAGTATTTTTTTTTTGGACATATCATTGCTTCCATCATCAACAAAAACAATTTCTAAAAATAGTTTTCCTTTTTTTCTTAAAAATTTTTTTATTACACTAAAACAATGATCTAGTCTTAATTCTTCGTTATATAGTGCTATAACTATAGAAGTGCGATTTAATTTAAATTTTTTTTGTAATTCTTTCACTGGTGTTTCGACAAATCTTTTAAAACAAAATAATTTTAACTTTCGATTATTTTAATTTATTTTTAGCAAGGAATACATTAAATCCAAGTATTTTTTTTACTTTATAGTTCGAAGCACCAGTTATACCTACGCAAGGTGTTTTTGTTGCCCAACATGCATCAATATTTTTATGAAAATAGACTTTTATATTTTCGTCTAAGCTAATTAATTCAGAATCACCTTTCGGGACATAAAAAAAGGGGAAACTACTAGAATTATATATTTTTATTTCTTTATCAATTCTTATTATATTTCTTGCATTAAAAATTAACAAAGAAGTTATTACTAATGTAGCAATTATTTTTTTTTTTGTTTTTTTATTAATAGGAGAATTAGACAAAAACAGGGATGTTGGTAAAAATATTAAAGGTGCCAACAAGCTATAACCTCCATATCGAAGTGTTGGGTGTTTGTAAAACCACTCGCCAAATAAAATTAATATAACAAATAAAACTTTATATATATTTTTGTCAAAAGCTTCGGGAAATTTTTTTTTATTTCGATAAAAAATTATTATAAATAAAACTGATAAAAATAAAATTGATAACAAGTTTTCAAGACCTTTGTTAAAAAAATAAGTATCAGTCCAACCCTTGAGCCAGTTAAACCCTTCTATATATTTTTTAAATTCTTTTCGTTTTTCAACCTTATGAGGGGGGCTCGCCCCACCTTTTGACCACAGTTCAAACCATACCTTCATTTTTTGAACTTCTTTTTGACTAAGTGACCAGGGAATTTTTTGTGAAAAACAGGTTTCTTTTAAAGGATAAACTATACAACCTGTATAAGATAAATTCACCAATGAAAATAATACAAATGTAAAAGTTGCAATAATAGTTGTCCTGCTAAGAAAGAATAATTTAATAAAGTAATTTTTCTTATAAAATAGCGTTAAAAATAAAAACAAAAATAGGGAATACACCACAAAGTATGGTTTAACTGTTACAACATAACATATTAATAAAATTAGTAACTGAATATTACTTTCAAATTCAAATTTACTTATTTTTTTTTTTATCGCTAATAAAGATAAAGGAATTAAAACTAAAACAATTAATTGCGCAGCAATATCGGTACCATACTCTCCGATTCTATAAAATTTTACATTGATGTATGCAAAAACTAACAAATAAAAAATATATGCATAATCAAAATTTTTAAATTCTTTTTTATCCAATATAAAACCCAAACATATAAAATTAACAAAAGTCAGCGTAATTAAACCAATTGAATGAAAAAGATAAAATTTGATGTATGGCAAAAAAATCAAAGAATTTAGATAAAATACCGATGAATAATGTCTGGGGCCATGACCGAGGTTTCCCAAACCTAATTGAATTTTATTTTCGGTTAGTCCTAAAGAATATGAGAGATGATAATTGGGAAAATCGTCATGATTTTTTAGAATAAATAATGACAAACTTAGAAGAAAAATTAAAACAATTAATAAAATATAATCTTTATTTAATTTTAATTTACAAAAAAAAAACGCAAAAGAAATCAAACCAATGGCATGGATGATTAAATTGTGAACATAGCCATGTTTAGTAAAGAAAATTGTAGTATAAGATAGAATTACAAGAGCCAATAAACCCAATATTCCGATATATCCCAAATTATATTTTAGTAGATTTTTATTCAAAAATTGAGCTAATAAAAAACCATAACCTAAAATAGAAGATATAATTAATATTAAATAAAAATATAGTAAAAAATATTTAACCATTATTTTTATTGTGGATTAGTTTTTTTTTTAATAAAAAATATAAAAAATTATAAAACAAAACATTAAAGAGAATAGAATATACTAATATAGTTGTGTGATAATATTTAAAATAACCAAGAATAAAAAAGAAGTAAAATAAATTATAAAGACAAACCAATAAACCAGAAAGAGGATTGGATAAATTTTTATTAATATTAAATGATTTATTTAAATATAAATAAATAAGTTGATGTAAATGTTCATTATCCGGAGTTGAGGGAGGTTTTTTTAAAATTTTCTTCCTTATTATAGAAAATAAATTTTCGTAGGCTGGGTACCACAATAAAGCTACAATATAATAGGGTGATACTAGATAATTTTCATTGGAAAACTTGATTAATGTAACGCCAATAACAAAACTTATTATATAAGCTCCACCATCGCCTAAATATATTTTTCCAAAAAAATTAAATATATATATAACGACCAAACAAGTTAAACATGTAGAAACTAATAATATATCTAAATTTAAGTTATTAACTTCTGTTAAATAAAGTACATTTGAGACAACTAAAATAAAATAACCTACAACTAAAGTATTAACCCCGTCAATAAAATTTGTTCCATTAATTAAAACCAATAAACAAAATGCAGTAAAAAATAATTTAATAAAAAAAATGTTTAATAAATTGTCAAAAAAATCTATTCTTATTGAGGATACAAGATCATCAAATAAAAACAGATATACTACAATTATGATTATCTGAAATATAATCCTAAAAAATGGAGAGTGCAAAATATCTAGATCAGATAATAATCCTATTAAAAAGATAAAAAAAATTAATATGGTAAAATATTGATAATTTTCAGGTAAAAAAAAACTAATATT
>Ga0187833_10001271_pt1 | contig 28997 bp, 20 predicted proteins | sample ETNtaG_37_FD_167968 | JGI IMG/M metagenome (GOLD analysis project Ga0187833, IMG submission 167968) | Marine microbial and viral communities from oxygen minimum zone, Eastern Pacific Ocean - ETNP2014_SV_400_PacBio MetaG (Illumina Assembly) | ecosystem: Environmental > Aquatic > Marine > Hypoxic...
TCGGATGTTGTTGTTACAGGATATTCTTGCGATTTTGGCATTGTCGGTGTTACAGTCTATAGATCAGGCGAGCTGGTATCTGATCTTCTTTGATATTGGTAAGGGTGTATTTTTCATCTTGCTGGCGTGGGCTGGCGCTAAATTTATCTTTCCTAAGCTGTTTGCAGATATTTCGAAGCATCAGGAGCTTTTATTCTTGGGAAGCGTCTCGGTTTGTTTCTTATTTTCGATGATTGCGCATCTGATTCATTATTCGATTGCTATTGGTAGCTTTTTGGCAGGTATTAGTTTGGCAGGGTTGCCGTATCATGTTGCTATCATTGCAAAGGTGAAGTCGTTACGTGATTTTTTTGCTACGATCTTTTTTGTTTCGTTAGGAACGGGATTGACGTTTTCTGCTTTTAGTGGGGTGTGGCCGTTACTCGTTTTTGTGGGATTGGTTGTGGTTATGAAGCCAGGCATTATTTTGTTTATTTGTTCGTTCTTTGGGTATAAACGGAGAATTGGCTTTTTATCGGCGTTGTCGATGGCACAGATCTCTGAATTTTCGTTAATTATTGTTGCGCAAGGTCGTGCTTTAGGTCATATCGGACAGGATATCTTTAATCTGGCTATTTATTTAGCATTGATTACGATTGGGTTGACGTCGTACTTTATCAAATATGAGAATAGTATCTATTACAAATTTACCGATCGTTTTAAGTTTCTTGATAATTTTTCTAAAGAAGAACAGTTGTTGGAGTATGTTCCGGAAAAGGATGATTATGATGTATTGTTGATTGGACACAACCGGATTGGATTTAGTATTACTAAGACGGTTCAGAAATTGAGTAAAAAATTGTTGGTGGTTGATTTTAATCCTGAAGTTATTAAAAGTTTGATCCATCATAAAATTCCGTGTATTTATGGGGATATTGGGGATCATGAGATTTTAGAACGATTGCCGTTTAAACAGGCAGAGATGGTGGTTTCGACGATTAGTAGTACTCGTATCAATGTCAACATTGTTGAGCGGGCGAAGCGATCCAATAAGAAATGTATGGTGTATGTGACGGCCGAGGATGTAGACAGTGCATTGACTTTATATGACCGGGGTGCGGATTATGTGGTATTGCCGCATTTCTTAGGAGGGGATCACGTTTCTTTGATGATGGAGGAGTATCACGACGATATCACTAAATTGGTTCGGAATAAATTGAGACATATTGGGGATTTGAAGAGAAGAAGGAAAATGGGTCATGATCACTCGAGTCATGATAGTCATCATCACCATGAAAGCATAAATTATAAAAACTAAGATTACGGAAAGACCACTATGAAAGATTTGAAGCATTTTATTGAACAAATAGGATCCGGCGAGGAGGATTTCGATGAGATGAGAGACGAGCAGAAGATTGCTACGACGTATCCTAAACCACTTGGAAAATATCGGATGCATGTTGAAGGGTATAATACCTCGGTCGAGGAGCCTTACTTCTGGTTGTTACATTATTTGAGATGGTTCCACTCGTTTCATCACATTGACAAGATAACGGATGTTTTCGCTGCATCTGAACATAGTAGTTTTTTTGGCGCTTCGCAACAGAGATTGGGGATTCAACAGGATAAGGTTTCGCAGTATCTTGCTACTACTGGTAAAATGGTTAAGGAATTGTTCCAGCTGGTGCGTGAATTGCGTGTTTTGGATGAAAGACTCGGATATTATCAGGATAGTATGAGTGGATCTGAGAGCGAGGAGAGCGCTGAGATTACATTAAAGGGGATTTGGGTTGATATGGTGGAGCAGGGTGCTAAAAACCCGGCTTCGGTGTATGGGATGGCGCGTGAAGTTCAATTTACTACACTTCCTGATTTATTCTTTTCTACGCATCCACGAAAGCAGGAGGATACGGATAGGGTTGTTGAGGAGCAGCGTTCAGATTTTAATAGAAAAGTTCGAGAGGTCTTGAAGAGGAAATTACGCTCGTTTTTGGCTTGGAAAGAGGCTACGTTTGAAGAGTTGAAGAATCGTCGCGTTTTTACATTGAAGTTTTTACGACAGCACTTTGAGATTATTCGGATGTATATGAGTTGGGTGAAGCCGTATCTGAAGAATATTTTGAGATTGTCGATGGATCAGGATAAAGCTGCGAGTCCGGATTTGATTAGTGCGTTTGAGACGAGCATGATTGAGATTGAGTTGCTAGCTAGGAAGCCTTCAAAACCGATCATGGTGGGTGGCGAGGAAACTGCAGTGAATCAGGTTATTATTTTGCATTTATGGTATCGGACGCGGCCGGAGATGTCGTATATGCAGGAAGGGTATCAAAAGGGTCCGTTGCACGTTGGACGGGTACAGATTGCATTTAGATGCTATGCGTGGACGGATAAGGAGATACAAATTTACAAAGATATGCGGCAGCAGGAGGATCTGTACTTGCTTGCGGTGATTGATGATTCTGTTCGGAGCGCGATGGAGGCATTAGGAGATGAATTGATGCGCTATTTAGAGGAGGCAGGAGATGAGATTCCTGAGGATCAGAAGAAGCTTGCTAAGCCTAAACAAGAACCCATCGCTAAGAATGTGATTGCTGGCTTTGGGGAGATGTTTGGATTTTATCGAAGCAAAAAGCTGCCGAAGTTGAGGTTGCCGAATAAGAAAGAGATGCGAGAGTTAGAAATGATTAAATCGGTTGAAGGAGAAAAAGTGAAAGGCACGATGTGGGGCATTTATCATCATTTTAAGAAACATCATGGGATGTTGAATTGGTAAAACCCGCTTCGCAGGTTTTAAGCCTCCCCAAAAATAAGGGCTCACGCCTTTCGTGACCCACCCCCAAACTTAGAAAAATGGATTTTGGAGCAGGAAGAGCATATGGGAACGCGCCGATGAGTAGTTACTCTAACGCGATGGATCCTGAGATGTATAATGGGAGTCTAGATGGAACTCCGGATACGTTTACTCCACCTAGTGTTAAAGATGTTGGGATGAGTGTTCCGATGGGAATTTCTGCTCAGAACGCGGCAGGCATTTATTCTAAGATTCGGATGGGTGCGGGTAGTATAGAGATTGGTTTTCCGGGGAAGTATTCAGGTAATCGGCAGGCGATGACGCCAGGAATGTTTGGAGAGGATCAGCGGCAGGCGATTAAAGAGATCTCGAAGTTGAATGAGGTTAACTTGACGACACACGCTGCGTATAACATCATGGGATTGATGGGACAGGATCAGCGAGGAAATTTATCGATCAACAATGCGATGATGGATGTGGAGGAGATTAAGGCTGCTATTGATTTCGCTGCAGATACGGCTGGCGGTGGTTCGGTTGTAGTGCACACTGGAGAATGGGAAAGGCCGATGACGGATATGGTTATTGATGATGAGACTGGTGGCGATCGTACGAATTTAGGTTGGGATATTGATGGTTCTGGGCGGAATATGTTTCGGCAGCGTCCTTCAGAAATAGCGGATGCACAGTTTACGTTGATAGATGATAGAGATAGTAGGATTTATGAGCAGGTGCAGAAGGATCGGAAAATTCATTATCCTAACTGGAAGACTGCGGAGACAGATAACGCTAATGGATATGATCAGGATGGAAATCCTACTCCTATTCGGGCCGGAGATTATGTGGATTATGAGGGTAGGAAAATTAAGGATGAAAATATTTATGATCCGGTTGATGGGCGTGTTCCGGAATTCGATATTTCGGGACAGCGGTTCAAGACAGTGGAACGTGATTTTGAATACTTTAAGCGGGAGGCTTCCGATAAGAATGAGTGGTTGCAGCGTAATTGGCAGAAGGTTGCGTATGAAAAAGGATTTACTACACGAGAGGAATTCGATAAGAATTGGTACTATATCAAAATGTATCCGGAGGAAGCTTACTTGAGAGCTACCTTGGAAAGTAATGAAGGGTATGCTCGAGGATGGGCTTTGTCGTTTAGTGAACGAGTGGAGAGTCAGGTTAAACAGTTAGATAAGCTGAGGGAAGCCAGGACGTATTACGAAGATTTGAAATCGAAGGTGCCGGCTGATGAACAGTGGAAGATTATGAAGCAGGACACACAGCTGTTTAATCAGACTGGAGGGATTGTTCCCCCTGAGACTAAGGATCCCGTACAGTATGTGGATGATCAGATTCGTTCGGCTGAGGCCAATTTAGAGTATGCTCGACTTTCGGCTGTTTCGCAGGAGGCGCAGGCTAGAGATACAGCGGTGACGAAAGAGCACTTGATTACGCCGATTAAGCGTTTTGAGAAGGTTACGAGTCAGATGTATGCGATGGCGGCTATTCACGCGATGCGTAAGTCGTCGGATCCGGATAATCCGGTTACACTTGCTATTGAAAATATCTTTCCGGATCGGTTTGGGAATCATCCTCAGGAATTGAAGTGGTTGGTGGGTAAAGTTAGGGAAAGAATGGTTGATATGCTGACGGAGGATCAGATTTTGTATGGGGACCAGCAGGGTTATCCTAGTGAGGGAGCACAGGACCAATATGGTGCAAATCCATACAAGATTGCAGGGATGACTAAGGCTGAGGCTACGAAACGGGCAGAGGAGCATGTTAAGATTACTTTTGATACTGCGCACGCTAACTTATGGAGAAAGTACTGGCAAGAAGATCCTTCTCAAAGTCCAGAGCAGAATGAGTCTGGATTTAAGAGCTGGTATCTGGAACAATTTGAGGATTTGGCTAAGAATAAGATGATTGGAAACATTCACTTGGTTGATAATTTAGGGCAGTGGGATGATCACTTGGCGCCTGGACAGGGAAATGCTCCGATTAAAGAAGTCATGCACATTTTAGAGAAGCATGGCTATGATAAGGCTATTACTACGGAACCGGGTGCAGATGCATCTACTGACTTATCGGACTTTCACGGTTTGATGAAGACGTGGAGACATTTAGGAAGTCCCATTTATGGTGCTGGATTTGGGTCTGGTGCTGCTGGTGGCGGTGGGAGCGGAGGATCAGGTGGACCTGGGACTTGGGGAAGTGTTCAATATAGTTATTTCGGTCAGACGGAAGCTCCGCAATACACGTTTGGTGCGTATGCTCCAAGTAATGATTGGACGTTATGGTCGCAAGTGCCGATGGAATAATTCTGTTAGATTTGGTGGTGATTGGGTATATTTTAAAAATAAACAGTACTTAGTTAGGCGTATGGATGAGGAAGAAAAGGACGAGCTGTCAAAGCTTACACCGCGAGAACGCATTAAGCGACTGAAAGAACTTCAGGAAGCACGTAAGAAAGACATAGCGGAAGCTGAAAAACTCATTGAATCGAGTGAGGAGCAGGCTGAAGGAGATGAATTAGCTGATCGTATTGAGGTTCCGGATTCTCGGATTGTAGATATTAGTTCGTTGTTTGGGCCGGAGGATGAGGTTGCAACGACCAAAGAGGAAGTTACTGAGGAGAATGTTAAATATTTCGTGCAGGAGGCGTATGATGCTGCTGTCGATGCGATGGAATCGGGACAGGAAGTTAATCGTGAGGCTATTCGCGATTTGGGCTCGAAATTGCAAAGCGTTAAATACATGCACCCCAGTGATGAGATTGCTAAAAGAGCGGTTGCCGCATTGGGCATTTTTTACGAGATTCGCAAAGAACAAGATGACGCATAAGGGTTTTGATATCATTAAGGCTGCATACGATAGGTCGTATACTGATCTGTTGAGAGTAGGTAAGATTCCTGCTCGTGACACGAAGATTGGTTTTTGGGGGCCTTCCGTTACACACGAGGTGTATGAGGCATTTCAGAAGATTCAGCTTTCTCGTAGTAAGCGTTTTTTAGATCTTGGAAGCGGGGATGGAAAGGTTGCTTTATTGGCTTCTCTTTTTTGTGATGAGGCGCATGGGGTGGAGTATGATGAGGCCTTACATTCGCAGGCAGAGGGGATGGCATCACAGCTAGGCATTTCTAATGTTGCTTTCTTTAATCGTGATTTTCATGATCATGCGTTATCGGAATATGATGCGATTTTTATTAACCCGGATAAGCCTATGAGTCGGGGTACGGAGAAGAAATTGGTAGATGAGATGACGGGTAGATTAATTGTGTACGGGCATCACTTTCATCCTACTGGATTGAAGATGCAGCGAGAGTTTTTAGTGGGCGATACTGCGATTACGGTGTTTAAGAAATAGTTATTGAAAATCTCTGGCGAGATTTTCAATCCCTCAGACCTACGGTAAATACTCTGACCTTTAGGTTGGAGATGGCCATCGGTCTGAGTTATTGGAAGAGAATTCCTTCTTTGGTTTGATTGTTATTCACTAGTTGTTGATACAGGTTCGATTTTTTAGTTCCTTTTAAGCCATTATACTGGACGATGTCGTTTTTTAGGGTTGCTCGGTACAGTAAGAAAATTCCTTCTTTTTCGTCGTAGATGACTGCTGTTTTGAGGTCTTTTTCGATCTCTTCTAGGAGTTCTGGTGCTTCTTTTTGTAGGAGTTTTTTGTTGGTGTTGGCAATCTTAATTGAAGGTTTGCAGTTGAAGTTGCAGGGGAAGTGGCTTAGTAATGCATGATCGAAGTGTCTTGCGGCGATGTTGGTTTGGAAGGGGAAGGTCTTGCCGCGAGAATTCTTGAGCGTTAATAGGGTGTAGTCGTTGCTCTTTTTTGAGTGTGTGTTGAAATGTTTTTGGAAGAAATCGCAGCAGCATTTGGGATAGCCGAGAGCAAGACCGAGTTCTTTGTGGTTTTGTTGTTGCTCTAGGTTTTTTAGGTTGTGGATGGTATCATGGGTATCGGCAATGTACATGAAACGGTAGCCGGGTTGATTGCTCGTGGTTGTGGTGCCTTTATCTGAGTAACTCGCATTCTGTTGTTTTTGGATTTTGAAATCGGATAATGCACAATGAAGATTGAGTTCATTCATTAAATCTCTATATTTCTTGATATTCGCGTCGTGGACCATGATTCTTGCTGCCGGTTTTACGTTATGCAGAAGGTAGAGGATTTCTAGCGATTTTATGTGCGAGATGCAGGTTTTTTGTATGGTTTTGAGCGTCATTGGGTTGTTACACTTGAATAGTACTAAACCTTTATATAGCTTGTTACTGTATATAAGTTCGAGGGGTAGATGAAATTTGAGTTAGATAGGAAGGTAAACCCTAATGTGGAGCGATACCATCGTGACGATTTGAGTATCGTTTATCGCTTTACTAAGGATGCTATCGAAGAGTTTGACAAGTTTCTGAAAGCGGTAGTGCTGTTCGGCAGTGCTGCAAGGCGTACTAAGGGTAAACACTCGGACCTCGATGTGTTGATGGTTATTGATGATTTGACGTTAACATTAACACCAGAACTTACGGAGGCGTACCGAGTCATTGTTCAGAAGTTGATTGCTAAACATTCTACACGATTACATATTACTACGCTGCGTTTTAGTTCTCTTTGGGAATATATTCGAAATGGGGATCCGATTGCGATTAATATGTTGCGGGATGGTTTACCGATATTAGATACGGGCTTTTTTGAGCCATTACAGGCGTTGTTGAAGCGCGGTCGGATTAGGCCATCGGCAGAAGCGATTTGGACGTACTTTGTGCGGGCGCCGAATACCTTACACAATTCTAAATGGCATATCTTGCAGGCGACGGTTGATTTGTATTGGGCGGTGATCGATTCGGCTCACGCTGCGTTGATGAAGCATGGTGAAATTCCTCCATCGCCAGATCATGTCGCGGATTTGATGCAGGAGAAATTGGTGAAGCCGAAATTGATTGAGGCGAAATATGTTAAGGTGATGCGGAACTTTTATAGATTAAGTAAGATGATTACGCATCGCGAATTGAGAGAGATTAAGGGACATGAATACGATAAATATTACAAAGAAGCTTCTGAATTTGTAGAACGTATGAGAACGTATATTGGTTGGAATAGAACTTAATTTTCTGATATTTTAAAAAAAAAGAGAAAAAATAAAAAAAAGCTTATTCGCTTTTTTCTTCTGAAGATTCTTCGCTTTCGCTAGATTCTTCTGCAGCAGGTTCTTCGCTAGATTCTTCATCTGAAGACTCTTCGCTAGATTCTTCTGCAGGTGCTTCATCTGAAGACTCTTCGCTTGAAGATTCCTCTGAAGATGAGTCTTCGCTGGATGACTCCTCTGTGGATTCTTCGCTTGAAGATTCCTCGTTGGATGACTCCTCTGAAGATGACTCTTCTTCTGAACTTTGATTTTCTGTTTCTTCTTCTGACATTTGCATTTCCTCCTTGTACGCTCTCTGAGCATAACAGTTAATGTTAGTTTTGGGAATCTACATCATTTATATAGATTTTGGTTTTTTAGACGTTATAGTGCTCAAGAATGGGCATTTTCTATCCTCGTCTTTTTATCCAGAATCCTTGCCCAGGCATAATCGATTTTAAGACATTCAGTTCCCAGGGTTTATCTGGGTTGTAGGATGCCCAACTCCCATTTATTGCAACATACAGCGTGTCATTTTTGTACTGTTGAGAGATATTAATAGGATTATCATCCATTACTCCTCCTAAATACCAGTCCTCACTAAACGTCTCGCTTATTGAAGCAGAAGAGTCTCCTTGTATTTGCACCATCGCTTTACTATCGGATTTTATCCAGTATCCATTTCCTAATTTGAATAATGAGGGGACATACATTTTGTTATTTGAATTGTTAAATGCGAATACTTTTTGTCCAAGACTATTTCCAAGAATGTTAGAGATATGCTCAGTTGTTGAATAGGGTATCGAGACCAAGTTCCATCCTGGTGATAGCGAAAGGTTGAAGTCCTTTTTATTCAATACATATACCTTCATCCGGGAAGGAGCATGTGCGTTACTATATTGATATTCAATTTTTTCGTTTTGAGTGAATGCAGTGAGCATATTTCCCAGGGAGTCGTAGATGTAGGATACGTTGAATGGCCCTTGCGCGTTCGTTAATCTATCTAATTCATCATAGGAGAATTGTTTTCTTGTATTGTTATTGGAGTCTTCAATTGATTTGACATTTCCTACTTGATCGTATTCATATGAGAGTGTTTGTAGTGCAGCTGTTTGTATAGATTGTACTCTCAGAAGCTGGGGGTCGTAGGATTGAGTGGTGATAATTGTATTGTTATAGATTCTTTTTACTGGCAGTCCGGCTGCATTATATTCGATTTGTTCGATTACTGAAGGTATGGACACTAGAAGATTTTGGTTGTTGTACAGATAGATTACTTTTTCTCCGTTAGGGAGTTCTTTTCCTATTAGTCTATCCATTGCATCATATGAGAATTTTGAAATAAATGATTTGTCTAATGGGTCAATGGGGAGGATAGAGGTTCCTGTGGGTTGATTTTTTGGAGATCTCTGAATTCGCTTATTTTCTTGCGTTACTCTTTTTCTTTGATCGTAGGTGTAGATTACAAATCCATTCTGATTTACTATCTTACTCACCGTTCCAATCGTATTTTGATCATACTCATAGGAGATGGGACCTTCAGTGGTTTGTTTTTTGGTTATCCTATCAAGTGAGTCGTATTCTATGGTGATGGTATTTTTCTTATTATCAGTCTGTTCAATGAGATTTCCGACGGTATCATATTGGTAAGACCAATTTCCGAGATCGGGATCATTCATTCCTGTTTTTCTTCCGAGATCGTCATAGGTGTAGCTCAATACATTTCCTTTCTGGTCGATAACTTCTACAAGATTTCCGAGAGGATTGTAAGTATAGCTCGTGACGTACACTTCGTTTTTATTGAACTCTTCTACTTGGACGATGTTTTGATTCGCATTATGGGAATAGCGTATCTTGTGATGATTTTGATCGGTTGCAGTTTGTACCCAGAGTTCATGAGTTATGGTTTGTTTTGATCCATCAGGTAGCTTTGTTTCTATACGTCTTCCGGGTGTATCGTAGCTGAATGAGGTTGCCGGAATTGAGGTATCTGCTTGAGTGAATCCTACGTCAGAATAATAGGGATTTGATTGTTTTGATAGTCGTTGACTGCTATCTAGAAGATAGTCTTTCGTAATGAATTTGTCGGTTGTTGATTCAGATTTTTCTTGGATCACATTACCAAAACCGTCAAGTATGGAGAGTGTATCGAACGTGTTGTCTGTTCCGCTTTGTTCACGACGTTGGACTTGTATTATAGATGGTGCGGTACCGTCTTGGTCGTATTGGTAAGCGGTTGTTGGTTGCGATACTGAGTCATAGGGTTGAACTTCTTTTGTTATTCTTCCGAACTCATCATATTCATAGGTAATGATGAATCCGTTTGGATCTTTACTTCTTACTACGTTGCCTGTACTGGTATCGAGGGTCCTGTATGTTATGTGGTCTAATGAGTTAATTTCTTCTATAATGAACGTTTTAGTTGGATCATAAATATATTGGGTTGTAGCTCCTTTCGCATTCGTTGTTTGTTTCAGATTTCCATTTGCATAGTAGTTGTAGCTTTGTGTTATTGTAGTACTGGCATCAGATTCATTGGCGTACCTTATTTGCTGAGTAAGTTCCCCTTTAGTAGGAGCTTCTTGAATCGATAGACCGTCATATAGCAGATGGGTACGTGCTACAATGTTCTCATCGTCATCTTTTAGAAGGATGGTAGATGGCCGGTCAAGGATATTTTTTTGCTCATTAATTGAGTAGGAGATTACTTCCGTTGTTTCATCTCCTTCTATAGCTGTGTCTCCTTCGAATTGCTTTTTTATTATATTTCCAAAATCGTCGTAATTGTAAATTGTTTTTGTTGTTCTTGGATTATTGGTTATTCCATCATAAGTCTCATCAACTGTTTCATGGAGTAAGACTACTGTAGAGATTGCTTCGATAACATCGTAATTGAATACTTGGCGTGCGAAATAGTTGAATACACTGTTTTGTAGGATAACTTCCTTGATGAGACCTTTTCTGTTTTTATCTTGGAAGAATAAGGTATCTTTTATGGAGGTGTCCGGTCTTGTTTCTCTTACTTCTTGGAATCCTCTGAATTCTTTTTCTTGTGGATCGTAGAGTCCGTTTTTGTAGGCGTAGGTGGTTGTTCCTTGCACATTGTGAGGGCCAGGTACGCCGTTATCAGAGGTTACTTCGTTGACCAGCCACCCTGTAAAGCTAAGATCTGATTTCCCGTCTCCACCCGTATTATCAACTGAGGTCATGGGTAGGTAGCTGATATCAATTGATCCTCCCTGACTGTTTACGATTTTCTTTAACAGATAGTTTTGGTCTGCTCTGTTGATCCAGGATCTTGCTTCGTTTTGTGTTGGAGAGTAGACTACATCGGGGACTCCGTCACCGTTCCGATCCATGAGGGTGGATGATCCTTCCACGAAATTTATGTGATCGGGGAGAGCCCAGTTTATATTTTCAGTCCATCCGTTTCCATTGTTTAACCAGGATCTTCTTGTAGAAGCGTCTGCTCGAACAACATCGATAAGTGCATCTCCATTCATATCGACCAGTACAACTCCTTTCTGTGCGTAGTCGGAGCCATCCATAAAGACAGCATACGCTGGAATTTGCCAGTCGTCATCTCGTTCCCAGCCTTTTCCGTTGTTAATCCAGGTGATTCTTGTTGAAAAAACGCCTTTAACGAGATCTGGAAGTCCATCTCCGTTAATGTCAATAATTCTGGTTCCTCCATCGCCATTACGCCCTACATTATAGAATTCTGCTTCATTCGGAACAACCCATTCTGTAGAAAGTTCAAATCCATCTTCAGTCTGGATCCAAACTTTACGTTCCTGGCTTGTTGCTTTAATAATATCTATTTCTTCATCTCCATTGATATCTGAAAATCGTATGCCTGTATCACTGAACTGGTACTGTTCGAAGGAACAAGAAGTATGCTCAACTTGCTTGGCTGTGTCGTATTGAGTTACCTTGTAATGGTTGTTTTCTCCAATGTAGTCGTTATCATCAATCATACTATCTTGGCAATCCCATTCGTCGTTAAATGCATCGTTGAGATTATTTTGGTAGTCAGCATATAGCCCGATTACAACGAATGGATAGGTACGTTCCCCAGCACATCCATTTCCACATCGAGATGTTCCCCAATATGCACAGCTTAATGAGGTTGGGGCACAGTGGATGGTGTGAGTTCCTGCATCATCGCAGATAACATCATTGAAACCATCCCAATCTCCTTTATTTGATCCTGTTGTGTCCGGTTTGCTATCTTTATCATACTTGCTGAGGTATCTATATCTCCAATAGCTATTATCCATGTCGCCGGTGAATCCATGATCTGATCCGCCTGGTATTGTCCCTACCCAAGTATTGCTTTCTCTGTTTCCTAGAAATCCTATTCCTGCATATGCATCTACGTCACGTCCATTGCAGTCCTCATCGTAATCATCATCTTCGTAGTAGTCATCTGTTTCTAGGTCATAACACTGGGAATCATCGCTTCGGTGTTCTTCTTCGCTTCCTCTGAATTCAAACTTGTAGCATTTATTTGATTCAGGAGTGAAACCGGTTCCACGATCTTCTTCATCTCTATCGTTTGTGTTCCATTCGGGCCGATCCCAGCTATACTCATCTAGCATGACGATTCCTGAACCGATACATGCAGTATAAGCACATGCTCTCTTACATACTCCATTTTCGCAATGGACTCCTTGGTCTTCGTAGCCAGATGGACAATTTGCAGGTGTACAGGATCCTTGATCGGATATTTTTTCTATAAATGCAACTTCGGAGGGATATTGTTTCGTAATTGTTTGGAAACCCTTCTGAGTATTAGCTAGCGTTTTATGCACTGTCGAACTATCTTTGAAAAGTTTGACAATGTCTGTTACGGTATCTCCATCGATATCTAACAACCTCACTCCTAGGTCTGATCCCGCTTCATTAATGAACCCTCCAGGTAACAAGCCCGAAATAGTTTGCTTTTCTTCAAAACCGGAATTTTTCTTAGAAAGCCAATAGGAAAGATCTGGGGTGTCATCCATCTTTACTATGTCGTCAAAACCGTCACCGTTAACATCCATAACTCGTACTCCCTGGTCTTGATTTTTCCCAAGGAACGCTTCAGAAGGCAGAGCATGGCTACTGTCATAGTCCCAATCAGGAGTAGCATGTTCATAACTAAAGGTGGTTGCAGGAAACTTATTTCCGTCCTTTCCACTCATCTCAATTTTTTCTAATACTCTCACGTGGTCTCGAAGTGCGTAGAAGAGAACGTAGCTTCGTACTATGGCCTGTTGATGTGAAACAACTATTTTGCTCAGTAGTGCGTTTTGCTTTATTTTGGTTCCATATAGGACTCCGTTGAACCCTTGCCATTCGTTTTCCGCATACTCAAATGCTATCTCATTAATTCTGTTGTTGTAGGAAATCTTAGTTAGATAAGGATAGTACTCATTTGTGAGTGTTTCGTCGTATTCGTAGTCAATAGTATTGTTGTGGAGGTCGGTTACTAGATCTAGACTCCATCTCCCTACGAAATTTTCATCTGATCGTAATTCAGAATCTTCGTTGAATCCGAATCTGTATTGTGTTCCATCTCTTGTGATGACCGTCCAGAATTCATTTTCTCCACTCATCTGCTTCTCAATTTTCCAGAATGTTTCTCGTTCTGTACGGTATTGTGTCCCGTCTTTAATCAGTTCGAGATCGACTCCTGAGAAATGAAGTTTGAATTCGTCGTCTTCCGTATCCGAGAGTGTTCCTTTCACATCTCTATAGATGAAATTTTGATTTAATGCCCAACCTACACCCATGGTGGATCTCATTCCCGTTTGGTGGTGGTTGTAGGAAAGACTAATTGTTGGTACCAGTCCATTTCTTCCGGGAGGAACGTTGATATTCATTCCGTAGGATGCTGAACCGGTAAAGAGATCAGTTGCATAGACTCCATCAGGGGTGAATTGGTTAAAAAGATTTCCTGAGAAGTCTTTTATGACATTTTGAGTTGAGGGAGCGGCAGCTCCTAGAGATTGAATGCTTGCCCCTATTGTATTTGTTCCTTCAGTTGATTCGGGGAACGCATAGCTAGTTGCATCTTCTGGATCCGGAATTTCATTGATATCTGCGGTGTTGGTCGGTTTTTCTGAGTCAGGAATGTCGTTATCTGGCTCTGGGTTGTCGCTTTCTGCGATTGCTATGGGCATGAGTAGGACTAGGAGGATCATTAGGATTGCTGGTGTTTTTGATGGCTTTTTAACGTTCATATTTGGTCACTTCTTCTTTTTCAAGATAATTGTTGTCAGAAGCGAATTTTATTGCTTCTTCTACGGTAGCAAATTTTTTCTTTTCATCTATAATCATCGGACAATCGTTAGCCACATATTTTGAGTCGTGCTTTTCTATAAGTGCTACGTATTCTTCTTTAGAGCATTTTTCTTCTGCAGTGGTTGTGCAGCTAAGACTCCAAATCCTAAATCTTGTTATTATTTTACTATCTCCCTCGGTCTCAAATTTTTCGAAAACTGCAGTTTTCCCTTTAGCCAGTTTTCCCTTTAGTTGTATGAGGTGTTCTGTTTTCATTTTATGTGGCCTGCTAAGTCATCGATGACTATAGTAAATTTATCTCCAAATTTATCTATTATATTGATGTGTTTATTATTTGCATGCGCTGTACCTTCAGCGTGATTGACTATTCTTCTTGATTTATCAACTTCAAAATCACTCTTATAGCTATTTTTTGGAAAGTCCCGCGTTTTTCCAGGAGCTGCTCCTTTGACTTTTTGTAGATTGGGATCGAATGCCTTTCTCACTGCGTTCGCCTCATTAATAGAGCTTACAGTAACCTCTCCTTCCTGCATCAGTGTTTTTACTTTTCGTGTTACAGATGGCTGATTTATTAATTCTTTAGCACTTCTTCCTAATAATGGGGCCTGCCCCCTTTTCCCCATCTTTGATTTTCTAAAGAAATCTCCGACCTTACCGAGGATACTTTTCCCAGTAGTTATGCCTCCTTTGGCGATTTTCCCTTCAGGTATTCCCGGCGTTAATAGATCAAATGCGGCTACTCCCCCCCAAATTACATTCCCTACAGTAGGTTCTTTTACTGCAGTTCCCAAATCATTTATACTTGCACTTGTGGTGTATGCGAACAGATAGGGCATCCAAATGGGAGAGGTTGTTGCTATGAACGATGCAATCCCCATACAGATTCCTCCACAAAGAATATTCCCAGTCGGATCGGTGTATTTTATTGGATTATTTCTGACATAGGCGTAGCGGTTGAGGTTTTGTGGATCGTAGATATTCTGGATGATGCTGTCGGGTTGGGTGAAGCGGCGTAGTTGAGGCGAATAGTAGCGGGCTCCGTAGTAGTTGAGGCCGGTATCATCATGTTCTTGGCCGGTGAAGAGGAATCTAGTATCTCCTCCTCGGAGGATTTCTCCAAAGGGAGTATAATCTGTGTAGCCGACCACATTTTTTAGTGCATCCGTTATCAAATTAGTACTTCCTAGGTGATCGGGATGGAAGAACTGTATCTCACCAGAGGGTTTTTCTTCTGCAAGGAGTTGATTATCTATTCGGTGGAAGATCGTGTTGAAGTCTCCAGAATCATTGTGCACGGTAACGAAATCCTCTCCCGGATAGTAGGTTATTGTTTCTCTTCCTGTTCTATCATATGCTACCTTGAGAATGCGTTCTCCGGTGTGATCGTAGGCGTATTCTTCTAGAATTCTTCCCGCAGAGGTATACTCACGTACTCTTACTAATTGATTGAGTGAATTGTATTCGTAAACATGTTCTTTGTCATCAAGAAGATTACCATTTGCATCGTAGAGTAAGTCAATTTCAAGTGCAAATGATACAGGTAGGAGTAGAACTAGTGCTATAATTACTACCGCATATGATTTTGCATATACAATACATATCCCCCAGTATAGATTAAGTTACAATCTATATAAATATTATGGCGATTTGTATGTGCATAGCACCTTCGAAATTCTTGCTCTTGACTTCTGAAGGTGCTGCGTCCCCGGATGGGGCAACCCCGCGCAACGCACTTAATTCTGAGGTATCAATGAATTTCGACCTGGTGATGCTATGCACATACGGCGATTTAGTTGTATATGTCTTCTAGAACGGTTTTACTTCTTTTTCGTTAGAATAATGGTTGCACCTAGGGCGAAGATGACTGCTCCTAGTAGGATGATGAAGGCTGATAGTAAGAGTGTTCCGTAAAAGGATGAGTCTCTGAAGGAGATGGTGGTGGGTGTTGAAGGTGATGTTGTTACCGATGGAATGGTTACTAGATTCGTTGGGATCGGTTCGTTGAAGACTGGCGTTATGGTTCGTTGCTGGCAGTCACTTACTTCTAGATTGACGGTGCGTTCATCTGCTACCCCATTGGTATCGTAATAGGCTTTGATGGTTACTGGATAGATTCCGGGTGCTTGTTGCGTGGGCACGGTAATTGTGAGTGATTCTGACTGTGCTACATCATCGGTGTCGTCGCCATCTTCTAGTGAGATACCGAAGAAGCGTCGTTCTATGTCTAATTCTGGGCTTTCGATGAGGATTTCTACGTCATCCTGTTCGTTGCTTCCTATATTGACGACGCGTGTGCTTAAGACGGCGGAGCGATCGCAGCTGAGGAATGAGGGTGAAAGTCGGGCACGATCAATAAGTAGCTCATTTCGGCTCTTATCTACGTCTAGGGTAAGTGTGATGATGTCTCTTTGTGTTCCGTTGTCGGAGTCTCCATCTGCCACGATTTCGATTTCATAGGTGTCTTCGTCAATGATCGAAGGGAGTTCGAATGAGAGTGTAACGGAGTCATCATCTCCTGCTTCTAGGTCATCGATATCGGCGGTTTCGTCAAGATCGTCGCCGTCGTCGATGTCTTTGATGGTGATTTCAATTTCGATGTCTTCGATGTCTATATCTTCAGAGGAGCTAAATAGATTTTCTACTTCAATGTCGAACTTGATGGTGTCTCCGGGTTTGGCGTCTTTGCTGATTTTATCTCCATCATTGAGATTTTTATCGGTATCGTCATCTACGCGCACATCGATGTCCTTGATGAAGAGTTTGTCTTGTTCGCCTATGATGATATTGACGCTGTTGGATGCACTAGATCCCTCGTTGTCGATTGCAGTTAATTGGAAGACCAATGTTGAGGGCGAGGAAGGTGCGGTGAAGCTGGTTGATGATGTTGTGGTTGATGATAGGGTGACGGTCGTGCCCGCGGTCTGTGTCCAGAGGAGTGATGCTATGGTTCCATCTGAATCGCTTGCTGAACCGGATAGTGTTACGGATACGCCGGTTTCAACGGTTTGATCAGATCCTGCATTGACTGAAGGTGCTAGATTGCCGGCAGGTGTTGTAATGCTGGTTGCATTGACCAGATAACTAGAGAAGTGGGATACGTTAAAGACTACTGTTCCATCTGTGGTTGGAGCGGTTGTGGAATTGACGATCTTACAGAAGGTATCGGTACAGTCTTGTGTAAAGAATGTAGGATTCGTGGTGAAGCCGGATGCGAAGAGGATTCTTGGGTTTTGGGTGTAAGTTAAACCTTCTAACGTAATTTGTGCTTGTTTATTCAGCACGGTGTTGATGCCAGAAACATCTACTGCGATGATTCCTTTCGTGAAATTGATGATGGTGTCAAGGCTGACTACGGTTGTAAGATTAAGAGGTTGGCTGAATACTACTTTTCCGGTTCCTGATTTGGAAACTGTTAGATTAACGGAACCTAGCTCGGTCTCATTTAATGTGCTTAGATCGGGAGTGGTGGTGAAGGTATCTGCAATCGGGAACGAGGTTGTTGTGAGGGTCCACGCTCGCTGTAAGAGGTTGTTATTGTTATCGCGTACTTGCGCTACTACGCTGTGGGCGACTCTTCCGGATTGGTTGTCGGGAGTGTAGGTGTAGGATGCTGTATTAACGGCAGCTGTCTGATTAATTCCGTCTAGGAACCAGGAGATTGTTGTTTGTGGGAAGTCGGAGAAGCTGGTTAGAGTGAAAACTTGTGATGCCTTGCTACCGATGGTGGGATCTTCTACAGGTGAGACGGTTAATGCACATTCTTGTAGTGTAACGGTGACGTCTTTGGTTGAAACGGTGTTATCGGTGCTGGTTGCGGTAGCGGTTAGATTATAGTCTCCTGGAGCAACGGTGAGCGGCACGAAAATAGGGATGGTGAATGTTTTCTCCTCGGAGAAGTCTATCTTTTGTGATGTTGAAAGTGCATTCACTCCTAAAGCTGCATTTGCGACGGTGACGCTTGCGTTAAGTGATTCTTGGAAGCCGTCTGCGTTCTTGACGGTGGCGCTGATGGTGCTATTTCTAATGCAGGTAAGGGTTGAGGGTGATGCAGATGTTGCAGTTAGTAAGATTTGATTTGCTTCTCCGAAAATGAGAGCTTTTGCGGTAAAGGTTGCAGCAATATCTGAGGTATCTTTCTTACCGGTTGCTTTGACGGTTAAGGTGTAGTTGCCGTTGGAGATGAAGGGAAGTGCTCCGAAGTCGATTTCTACGTCCTGGGCGGTGTTTTTGTTTAGTGTTCCTATCGAAACCACTTTGCTCAATGCTACTACGCTTCCGTTGGTGAAGCTTACATTCACTCGTGTTAGCTGTACATCGGTTGAAATGAGATTATTGCTGAGGTTTACGGTGAATTTGAGTGTTTTTCCTGGTGAGAGGTTGGAGAGTGTAGCTGCGGAGTCTAAACTGATGTCGCCTCCGTTATCGAGCGAGGTTCTGATGTTTCCTAGGCTTAGTGCATCTACTACTTGTACGCTCATCGTTTTTGAGGTGTTGAGTTGACCGTCGCCTGCCGTAATTTTGACCCTTCTTGTTCCGTTGTCATCGGTGGTTGGAGTAAATGTGATGGTTCCGGTGGAGGAGATGTTGAACAAGCTGGTGTTGTCGAAAAAGGCGATAGTGTCTGCTTCGATGTCGGTAGCTGCTACGGTGATCGTTTTAGCAATGCCGATGACTGCCGTAATTTGATCGGTGAAATTGGTAAAGAAGGGTTTGTCGTTTACTGGCGTTACATTAATGATGACGTTGTTGCTGGTGTTTGATGAGGATGCAGCATCTGATGCTTTGAAGCTGATGTTGGTTGTTCCAGAGAAATTGGCATTCGGGATGAATGTTGCAATTGCTCCGCTAATTGAAACAGATACATTGATGGGTGTTGAGGAGGTAAAGGTTAGCGTATCTTTATCTGAATCTACGAAGTGATTGCTCAGATTGAGTGTGGTGTTGGTATCTTCTGGAATTGTGATATTTGCTATTTGATTGGAGAGGTTGAGGAAGGGTGCGTCGTTGATATTGGTAACGGTGATGGTAAATTCGTCTGATGAGGCGGTGGTGCCATCATTGACGGTTACATTCATGAGGAATACTTTTCCTACCTGGTCGTTTGTAGGTACAAATGAATGAATGAATCCGGATTGGTTGATGATGATTGAAATAGTATCATTTGCTGCAATGGTGAATGCTAATGTATCATTTTCGATGTCGCTTGTTGCTAGTTGTAATGTGAAATTAGCGCTTTGTGCTACTGACTGATTGGCGATGTTGGTGATTACTGGAGCATCGTTGATTCCTGTAATCTGGATTTGGACCTGGTTGCTTTTGGTGAGGTTTGATGCATCGTTTGCGGTGAAATTGATTGTGGTGTTACCGTTGAAGTCGGTTAATGAGGTAATGTTTACTCTTCCGTTGGTGATGGTGACTGCTATATTGTTACCGCCTTCGGATGCGAAGAAGAGTGAGTCGTTGTTGAAGTCGGTGAAGAGCTGTGTTAGATTAATGGAATCATTGAAGCTGCCTTCTGCGATGCTGAGATTGTTAATTGTTGCGGCAACGGGCTCACAGTTTTGGATGGTGAGTTGTTTTGATTCTGAAACTGAGCTTTGGTTTTTGTTGAAGAGTACTTTAGTTTCGATCGTGTAGGTTGCTGGCGTGATGTTTGCGGTGTTGATGGTTTGTGTGACTACGGATCCTGCGTTGACGTTTAATGGTAGGAATGCAGTTGTTGTGTTAAGTTTGAGGTTGGTTTGTGTGATTGCTACAAAGACTTCCTCGCTTGCGTCCTGGCCCACATTGGTCACGTTCATGGTTAGCGTAACGGGAGAGGTACATTTTACGGAGTTGTTGTCTAAGCTTAGATTCTGGATGATGACGTCGTGGAGCTGCTTTGAGACGTTGATGGAGAAGGAAAAATTACTGAAGCGGTGATTGGTTGCAAGACTATCATCTTCTCCTTCAAGGGTTACGGTGAAGTCGAACAGGCCTTCGGAGATGACGGCTGGGAGTTGTAGGGTGATGTCTTTTGTTATGGTTGCTCCTGCATTGATCAAGCTGTCAGATTGTGTAGTTGTTACGCCTAAGGCGGTGCTTGCTAGTGTGGTATTGATATCGTCTATTCGGATTGATCCTGCGTTATCGATGGTTATAGTTACATTGATGCTTGCAAAGGCCGAGACGTTCTGAATGATTTGGTTTTCTTGTAGTGAGCTAAATGTAGGATTGTGAGCGAGTGCTACATTTGAGATGTTTAACGTTGAAAAGACGGTGATGGTGGTGTTGGTTGAACTTGTTAGCGTTCCATCGGATGCGGTGAAGGTTATGAGTTGATCGCGATAGAATGTTGAATTAGGTGTAAAGGTGAATACTCCGGAGGATGCGTTTAATGTCCCGAAATTGACGTTTTTGGTGAAGATGAGGCTTGCGTTGTCGACATCTGCTGCTGTGATGGTGAATGTTATTTCTGAATCTTGGGTGATGCTTTGGTTGGTGATATTTGCGATGATGGGTGCATCATTGACTTCAGTTACATTGACGAAGATGGTTGTGTTGCTAATTCCATTATTTGTGTCGGTAGCAATTAGTGTGAAATTGGTGAAGCCGAAGAAATTTTTGTCGGCTGAGACATTGAGGATGTTGTTGGTGATGACTACAGATAGATTTTTGGTGTTTGCTGCGGTGAAGGTGATGTTGCTGGGAATATCTTCTAGATCTGCTACTGTCGTTGAAAGGTTAGTATTGTTATTAAATTCGTCTTCTGCGAAGCTTATGTTGAATTGAGTAATTTTAGGTTGGTCATTTACTTGAGTGATAGTGATCGTTACGTTGTTGCTGCTTTCGGATTCTAATGTTGCATCGGAAGCGGTGAAACTAATGTTGAGGATGCCTGTGAAGTTTGCATTCGGGATGAAGGTTACTAGCTCTCTGGTGATGTTGATGACGATATTACTTGGTGAGGTTGCACTGAACGTTAGATTATCTCCTTCGATGTCAATAAAGTGATTGGTAAGATTGAGTGTAGTATTAGTATCTTCATCTAGCGTGATGTTTGCTATTTGATTGCTTGTGTTGAATTGAGGTGCGTCATTTACTGCCGATACATTGACGAAAATGATTGTATTGGAGGCACCGCCATTGGTGTCGGTTGCAATTAGTGTGAAATTGGTGAAGCCGTTGAAATTTGCTGAAGCGGTTACATTGAGGATGTTGTTACTGTTTATGGTTATTGTCAGGTTTTTGGTGTTTGCTGCGGTGAAGGTGATGTTACTTGCTAGCGTTTCTTCATCCTGCACCTGAAGGTTAAGGTTCGTATCATTATTAAATTCGTCTTCTGCGAAGGTGAGGTTGAAGTTGGTGATATTAGGTAGGTCATTGACGAACGTTACGTCGATGTTTTTAGTTACCGTGTTGTTGAATCCTGCAGCATCGAAGATGGTGAGTGTTACGGCAACAGTTCCATTTTGCTCATAGGTGATGGGAACGGTTCCATTGGTTTGATTGGCGGTGGTGCCATCTCCTAGAACGAACCTGAAGAAGGTGATATTGTTGTTATCGGTGGATGCAGAAGCATCAATGATGCCTTGGACATCTTCAGTAAAGGTAGCTGTTGCAAAAAGACTCGCATTCGGTGCTTGATTGTCGAAGATGCTATTCTGTTTACCTGGAGTTCCATTGATTTGGTTGCTCTCTCCGAGAGTTTTGAACAGTGTGTTGAATCGCTCAAGTGTTTTTCCGTTGTTATCTCCTCCGGTGGCATCATCGTAGGTTATGGTATCGATAAGCGTTCCTACACCGTTAGTCAGATTGATTGTAGCTGCGTTATCGTTGAATGAGAATCCGGTTGAGTCTGTAGCATTAAATCCATCGGTAGCGTCCCATATAGAATCGTTATTTCCCCAATAAGATTCGAAATTATTTCCAGAATCGTTTAGATTATCGGCAATAATGATGTGTTCATTTGCACCGATTTGAATATTGTCAAAGGTATCATCATTAATTTTCCATCCAGCAAGATTAACTGAAGTAGTTCCATTATTGAAGAGTTCAACCCATTCTGCATTAGCATCTCCTCCAGCCTGACCTGAGCTAGGATTGTACATTATTTCATTAATGAATACATCTGCAGAAGCAAAGGGTAGAGCGAGGACTAGAGCAATACACATATACAAAAATAACTTTGTCTTGTTCAGCTCTGTTCACCCCCCTAACGGTTGAACCTATACCTTCTTTTTTAGATCCATCACTACTACAAACAAGACAATGATCACAATAATTGCAACTATGCCGAAGCCGCCCAATGCTAAGAGAATGGGTGTTGATACTGAACTCTCTGTGGTTTCGGTGAATGGCGTTGTGATGATGCCTAAATCGTTTGTTGAGGTAGATGGTTGTTGAATAATAACTACGGTGTCATCTGGTGTTGTAGTTGGTGTAGTTGTTACCGGTGTTGGTGTTGAAGTCGAGGTAGATGCTCGAGTACACTCTTCTACAACAATATCTACTGCTTCGATATCCGATAGTGTATCGGTATCATAGTATGCTTTGATGGTTACGGGATAGGTTGAAACTGCAACGTTCTCCTTAATTTTGAAGCTGTAGGACTTGCTGATTTCGGTATCTGATCCTGTTCCTTCTTCGAGCTCAGGAATAGATACATCATCAAGATCGATGTCCAAGTCTGGGCTTTCGATGCGCACTACTACTTCGTCTTCATCGGTTCGTCCCTGGTTTTTTAGGTTCACATTGATGGTTGCGGTTCTTGCACAACTAATCTTTGATGGAGAGACGGACGATCGCTGAATAACGATGTCGTGCTTATCTTTTTCCACGTCTAAGGTGAATTCGATTTCGACTGAGTGTTTAGCCCCGTTCTCGTCATCGGTGGTTACTTCGATGGTGATTTCGTATTCGTCTTCATCAATGTCTTCATCAAGTGTAAATTCGATTCTGAATGATTCTTTTTCGTCTGCGTCGATGTCGCCGAGGTCATCTTCCTCTTCTAGGTCATCATCGTCATCGAGGTCGTTTCCTGTTATTTCAACTTCTACGTCTTCGATGGTGATGTCTTCGTCATCGGTGAAAATATTTTCGATATCTCCTTTAATGATAATCTTGCTTCCGGGTTTTACGTCTCTGACGGTGTCTCCATCGTCTACGCTGTCGGAGTCGCCATCTACTACTACTTTGACGCTGTCAATGACGAGCTGGCTGGTGGCGGTAAGATCCAAGGTGACTGACTTAGAAACTGCGGCGTTAGATACAATAATTGATCCGGAAAAGGGACTCAATCGTGTATTGACGTCTTCAGGAATGGTTCCTGTTACGGTGATGGTTTGTGTAGCTCCCGTGTTTAAGTCAAATGAACTGGGGCTGATAGAGATATTGAAGGTTGATAATTCAGATGTTGAGAGAGTGCTTGTTAGCGAGGTCAGATTAGTGGTACCGTTATTGGTGATGACAAAAGAGGTAGAGATTGCTTTCGTTGGTTTAGCTGAAAGACTGATAGAATCTTGATTCGACGTAATTTGTGCTGCTGCACTTACAACACTCGCAGTAAGTATCATGCACATGGCCAGTAATAGTAGTTTTTTCATCGTTAATCCCCCTCTTCATGTATGAAGTAATTATTAGATTGTTATTCATGAGTGGTGTCAGTTGATATTTAAATATTATTATAGTCCAGTATATAGGATTGGTTATCCATATTGGACTTTGAATCCGGTCATTCCACTGGCGTGTTCACCAGTGGTTCACACATCAGTTCCATTCGGGAGTCAAGAACCACTTATCTGATGGCTAGATTACCAACATGCCACCGGTCTCTTGGAAAGCAAAACTTTCTAAGATTCCGGGAATTTGGGTTCACCAGGATATTGACCGGTGGTTCTTGACAGAGAAGAGATACTTATTGTTTACGAAGGGTTTGAATTGAGTGGAAGTAAAGCAAAAAAATCTCAGAAGTCTTATTCTGAGTTATGCTCCGACCATAGCATCGGTCAATCCTTTTCGATCTCGGATCTGTTTGATGACTTTCTGCTGGAGTTCGTTTGGAACTTTCTCAAACATCTGATCGATCAATGAGCTTGTGCCGCGACCACCGGTTGCGGAACGTAGATCGGATGACCATCCTAGAAGCTCGGCAACGGGCATTTTTGCTTTGACATTGACAAGAATTCCTTCTTGCTGCATGTCTAATAGCTGACCACGCTTGTTGCTGATTAATTTTGAAATTTCTCCCATGAATTCGGAAGGAGCGTCGATTAATAGAATCTGGTACGGTTCAAACATCATAGGACCAGCGTTCATGACTGCTCCTCGGATAGATTCTCTTAATGCAGGATAGACCTGGGCGGGACCACGGTGAATAGCATCTTCGTGGAGCTTCATATCGTCGATGCTTACCTTGAGACCAATGCACGGATCTTTTACTAGCGGTCCTTGTTTCATGACGTCTTCAAACATATCGTGGATCATTTCCATGACCTCTCCGATTTGGACGATTCCACGGGTATTGTCTACAAGGATGTTTCCTTTGAAGATTGCTTTTACCTTGATTGCGGCTTTGCTTTCCATTCCTGCTTCAACGAAGGCGTCTCGGATAATCAGATCTTTCTTCTTAAGTCTGGTTTCTGGAATTTTTCCGTCTTTAATGGCCGCTTTAATGGGTTCGGTTAGTGGTTCAACTGAAAAGAAGAACTTGTTGTGTTTATTTGGCGTTTTTCCTTCGGTACTGCCAGAGGGTTTGGTGATGGTTTCTCTATAGACAACGATTGGATTTGAAGCTTTTACTTCAAGACCTTTCTCTGTTTTAATTCGGTTTTCGATGACTTCTAGATGTAATTCTCCCATACCGTGCATCAGATTCTCTCCGGTTTCCTCGTTAATTTCGATGAGGATGGTGGGATCTTCTTTTGCTACGATTTTTAGGACTTCAATTAACTGAGGTAGATCAGCTGGTTTAGTAGCTGCAATCGACTTAGTAATGACCGGTTCGAAAATGTGTGAGATCTTTTCGAAAGGTTCGGTTTCATTTAAGGTGATGGTATCTCCAACAAAGCTCTTGATTCCAGCGATTCCAATGATATTTCCACAGGCTGCTTCGTCGATGATCTCTCTTTTAGCTCCATTGTAGACAAATACTTGTTGGACTCGCGTTTTGCCGCGTCCCATAAAGGAATATCCTTCGACACCTTTCTTCATGGTTCCGGAGAAGAGTCTTCCAGCAGAGATTTCTCCTGCTTGCGGATCGATAACGATTTTGGTGATAACGAAGAATAAGGGACCGTTAGGGTCGCACTTTTTTAATGAGATACCTTCTTCACTTTCGATGTCGCCGTGCCAGATTTTTGGGATTCTGTACTCTTGGGCTACTTCGGGTGAGGGGTGGTGGGTGATAACCATGTTCAGAACGACTTCGTGAAGAGGTGCTTTTTTAGCAAGTTCCTTTCTTTTTTCTTTGTCTTCTGTTAGATAGGCGTCGATGACGTCTTTGAAGGTGATGTTCTTTTGCTGCATGTACGGAATGGAGAGTGCCCAGTTGTGCAATGCTGAACCAAATGCTACAGAACCATCTTGTACATTGGCTTGCCATTTTTCTCCGAATTCTTCTTCGGCAATCTGGCGGATGAGCTTGTTGACGCTTCCAATGACGGTAACGAACTTTTCCTGCATTTGTTCAGGTGTTAATTTGAGTTCTTTGATTAATCGGTCTACTTTATTGATGAATAATACGGGCTTGACGCGCTCTTTAAGGGCTTGTCTCAATACGGTCTCGGTTTGCGGCATGATTCCTTCAACTGCATCGCAGAGAACGATTGCTCCGTCGACTGCTCGCATAGCTCGGGTAACGTCCCCACCAAAATCAACGTGGCCAGGGGTGTCGAGAAGATTGATCAAAAATTCTTTTCCTTCGAATTCGTGCACCATGGAGACGGCTGCGGTGTCAATGGTAATACCTCGTGCTTGCTCGTCTTCGTGGAAGTCTAGTTTAAGAGCATGTCCTGCATCTTCATCTGACATCATTCCTGCACCTGCAAGAAGGTTGTCGGAGAACGTAGTTTTACCGTGATCGATGTGAGCACAGGTTGCGATATTTCGAATCTGCTTAGGATCCGTCATGATTCTAATAATTTTGTCAACTGTTTTTTCTGCCATTTCTTTACCTCTACTTCCAGAATGATTCTAGTCTTTCTGTTTTTTCGCTCTTAATTGGAAAATTGGTTTCGGTTAATTCGTTAGGTCTAAACCAAAGTTTAATTTCGCGTTCTGCTTCTTCTGCACTTTCAGATGCATGTACTACATTTTCAAAGACGCCCTTCGTGGTGATTCTTCCATACTTCCCGCGTAGAGAAGTTGGATTTGCTTTTTCAGGGTTGGTTACCCCGATAATGTCGCGAATGTGTTTACAGGCTGCGTCGCCTTGATAGACTAGTGCAAGTACGTTTTTAGTGTGATAAGATCCGGTAATGTATTTGATTAATTCAGCAAAGAATTTTTCTTCTTTCAGGTGCTGATAATGTTCTTCGGCAAGTTCTTGCGTTACTTCGATGACTTTTGCACCGACAATTTCAAGACCTTCTTCAGCTAGCTTATCCATGATTGCGCCCATGAGACCTTTCTGCATGGCGTCGGGTTTTACTACTACAAGGCTTTGTTCTTTACTCATTTTTTCTCCTTTTTGGGTGTTTCCTTTTTCGGTTCAGCCGTTTCCTTTTTTGGCGATGGTTTTTCTGTCTTAGATTTAGTCCAGCGTACATTGTACGGCTTTCTTTTCAGATGGAGCATATTTCTTTTACACTTGCTGTTCTTGAAATAGAGAGTGGTTCCATCTTTCTTGACGAACATAATTCCTGTTCCAGGTGTGATTTCTTCTCCGGAGAAACTGCATTTGACCATTAGGAATTGCCTCCTGAACGGCCAGCACGACTTAATTCACGTGCTTCGATTTCAGTTTCTCTGAGCATAAGAATATCTCCTAGCTGAACAGGTCCTTTGACGTTTCGTCTTAAGACTTTATTTTGATCGTTTCCTTCTAAGACTTTGCAACGGACTTGAATAGCTTCTCCTCGTGTACCGGTTCTTCCTACAACTTCCTCTACGGAAGCCTTGTAGGCACGGCTAAAAGAAGCTGCACCTGATTTCTTTTCTTCCTGACCTTTTTGAGGTCTTCTTGGTTTTTCGTCTGCCATCTTATTCTTTTGCTGAGTCTATGATTTCTTTAACAAGCTTTTTTGCGTCGCCTTCTTTTACGATTGCGATAGCGGATGAAGGTTTGTCGATACCGGCAGCTGCTCCTAATTCTTCCTTAGATTTTACTTCAACACAGGCGATGCCTTTTTCCTTGCATAATAGCGGAATGTGCATGGTAATTTCTGGGGGAGAGACGTCTTTTGCGATTGCAACGACTTTTGCCTCTTCACGTTCGATAGCTTTGGTTACCTCATTTGTTCCTTTCTTGAGTTTACCGCTGGCTTTCGCTGTCTCGATTGCTTCATATACTTTGTCTTGAATGTTTTCTTCTGCCATTATTTTCACCTTTTGTGTATATGAGGATATTCAGAAAATATACCTCAATCGCCTACATTCGTAGGGTCATTTTTCATTGGTAAGGTTTGGAATGAATGAGTTGTTTAAAAAGCTTTTGTTCTATTCTATGGATGTGTATTTCTCTTCTAATTTGGCTGCGAGCGCTGATTCTTCATCGGTTAGCTTGGTAAGTTGTAGCTTGGTATTGAATGTCTGTTCGAATCCTTTTTTGAGGGCTTCAATCATTATATCCGGCGTTATAATGAAGCCTTCTTGGTTGATTGAGGTGATATTTTCTCTTAATTGTTGTTCTGTTTTAGCTTGGTCTGGTGTTTTGAAGCATTGTGCATTTAATTCTGGGTCGAAGTTTAATAGAATAGGTCCATGTTGGAGGATTTTATTTTTTATTCTTCTTTGGGCGGATCCGGAGATCTTTTTTCCGTTGACTTCTAGTTCGTACCAGTTGGAGCTGTTGAAACAGATGCTTGTTGCTAGGCGTTCTGGTTGTTGTTTGAGTTCTGCATTGATTCCTAGTTGTTTTAATGCAATTACTAGGGCTTGTGCAATTACTTTGTAGGATTCATTGACTTGTTTGGGAAGATTGAGTTTGTCTTCTGGCGAGACTAAGGAATAGGTGACTTCTTGGTCGTGGAGCACTGCTTTGCCACCGGTGATGCGTCTGACGATGTTGATGTCTTGTTTTTTGCAGAAGTCTAGGTTGATTTCTTTTTCGATGTCTTGGTTGTAGCCGATGGAGATTGCTTTGGGTTTCCATTGATAGAATCTTAATATGGGTTCTTGGCAGAGCTGTAATAGGGATTCATCTATTGCCATATTCTCGGCTGCTGTTTTGGGGGGGGTGATGATACATCTCATGATCGCTATAGCGTCTTCGAAATCTTGCCCTTTTTCGTTATGGCTGACATTCTCCGGAGGAGGCAACCCTCTTGTCAGCTTGCTCTTGAGATAGATGTGATTTCGACTTGATGACGCTATCGCTATCGATAAATGCATTCAGCTTGTCGGCTCTGTAGGAGGATCTTACTAAGGGTCCGGCTTCTACGTGAAGGAATCCTAATTTTCTTCCTTCTTCGGCTAGCTCGTCGAATTCTTCTGGAGTATAGTATTTTTCTAGTTTGATGTGTTTTTGAGTGGGTTGTAGGTACTGGCCTATTGAGAGAAAATCACAGTCGTGGTCACGGAGATTCTTCATGGTTTGGATGAGTTCTTGTTTTGTCTCTCCAAATCCCACCATGATTGCTGATTTGGTTTTTTGTTGTGGATTGAGACTTTAG
>Ga0187833_10001274_pt1 | contig 28978 bp, 27 predicted proteins | sample ETNtaG_37_FD_167968 | JGI IMG/M metagenome (GOLD analysis project Ga0187833, IMG submission 167968) | Marine microbial and viral communities from oxygen minimum zone, Eastern Pacific Ocean - ETNP2014_SV_400_PacBio MetaG (Illumina Assembly) | ecosystem: Environmental > Aquatic > Marine > Hypoxic...
CAGGAATCACCAACAACATCCATGCCCTAAATGGGGATATCTTTATTGGCATATTAACAGCATTAACAGCATAGAATGTAAGAATAAACCATGCTAATGTTATTCCAAGCCAATGATTTTCTTTCTTAAATAAATCCTTAAGTCTCAATAATATGAATATTAATGCAATTACGGTCAAAATAGACAAAAACACACCAATACCTACAGGGTTATTGATCATATTAGTTGTTTTAGTCCAGATAAAATCACTCATTGTATAAACTCTGTCAGCAGTGCCTCCTACAGCTATTAAGCTTGAGTCTGGCCGTAAGCCCAGCCCCAGCAAAGTTCCCCTAAACCCATATTTAAAGAACATAGGCACCCACCAAACAATAAAAGATAGAGATAATCCTAAAAATCCTGCTAATGCGTGATAAAGCAAGACTTTTTTTTCTAAAATCACCTTGGCCAAATAATATAGGACAAAAAACAGGCCAAAATAAGTGCTATGTGTAGGTGATGAAGTTAAAGTGGCAGCTATAACAATAGCAGCAGGAATAAACCACTTTTTATCATGTTTTATCCTCTCGGTGCAATAGAACGAGACAAAATATAATGGGACTGTTAAAGCCAGTGCCCATATGAAGTGGCTTAGAAATGCAGGAACAGCAGCCAGGGCAAAAGTAGCAAACAATGCCTTGTTTTTATTGCCAATAAATTCTTTTACAAAGAAGTAAAAAAATATTATGCTTAAGGATATTATTAACGCATTAAAAAATTTTAGAGTCCAGTAAACCGAGTTATTTGTCTGGTGTAATATGCCAAAAAGCATATCATAGGCTGGAGGGTAAGGATCCATATAGTGAAAGCCTACAGACCCCTGTTGAAAAACTGTCTTCTCTATTGAGACATACTTCACGGCCATTGCATGACTCCAGGAATCATCATCTTCAAGATAAGGGTAAGCAAAAGCACCTTTTTCATACATATACAATGTTGCAAGAAAAATCAGAAGCATGATAAAAATAGCCAGATTTGACTTTGTTATTTTTAATTTTAGAGTCTCGACTTGGAAAGTTTTTATATTTCTTAACAGATGATATATTGGCAGTGCCAAACTTAAAAACAAAAAAATACGCCAATCTAATGGTATACGCAGTAAATTAAGCAAAAGACCTAATGTAATGATTGCTCCTAGCCCTATACCAACTCTCATTAAGTTTCTTTCTAAAAAATTTTCAGAATTTTTGACAAAGAATGTTGCAGTATACCCTAGCCCAAAAGTGCAGACTATGAATATGATTACTGATGTAAGACTCATATAATCGTGGTTAAATACATCCAAATTTAAATATTGCTATAAAAATATAGAAAAAGTAAATTGTAGTCTCTTCTGTACTACTTGTTCTTGTAGCTCTTCCAGTGCTCAAGAAATTCATTTATTGTTTCATCAGTTTTTGGGTTTTTAGCCATTAAATACAAAAACTGAGTTGGTATTGTCAAAACATGCGCTCCTGCTAGGGCTGAATCAATGACTTGCATGAGGTGTCTTATACTGCCAACAATTATTTTTGTCTTTACATTAGATTCTTTAAAGAGCTGTACTGAATCTTTCACGACCTTTGTGGCATCATAGCCCATATCCCCTATCCTTGCATAAAACAGGCTTGCATAATCTGCTCCTGCCTTAGCAGCCAATATAGCCTGGCCAGGAGACATGCATGCAGTTACATTCGTCTTTATTCCCTTTTCTTTCAATATTTTAACAGCTTTTAATCCTATTGTTCCCATGGGGATCTTAACTACAACATTTTTTCCCCAAGAGGCATATTTCTCAGCTTCACTTAACATACCATCCAATTCATTTGTAGTGACTTCGATACTTACTGGACCATCAACAATTTTAAGAATCTCTTTTGTATTAGTTTCAAAACTAACGTCCTTCTCTTTAGAAGCTATTTTAGGATTTGTTGTGCACCCATCAGCTATTCCCCAGCTTATTATTTCTTTAATTTCTTCAATATTAGCCGAATCAATAAATATTTCCATTTTCGTTCCTCCTCAACATTCTTTTACAATGTTTTCTTTTGATAACTGATCAAGCCTATTTTCAATTTGAGCTAAGCCTATATTACCCTCCACTCTTATTGTCTTTAGTCCAGCTGCTTTTCCAGCCTCAATATCAAAATCATTATCACCTACAAGCCAAGAACTTTTGACATCAATATTCAAATCTTTTACAGCTTTTTCAATAAGCCCTGTTTTTGGTTTTCTGCATGCACAGTTTTCATCTGGAAGATGCGGGCAATAATATATGCCATCAATCCCCAAATCTTTTCTCAGCTTTTCATTTATTTTTTCCATATTTTCTTTTTTTATTATTCCACGGTTTATGCCTGATTGGTTTGATACTATTATTGTGATGTATTTTTTCTGCTTAATTTTAGCAATAATGCGCTTTACATTGGGAAGATAAACCAGTTCATCTATATTCTTAACAAAATCTTTTATTGAAACTTTTTTATTTATTACACCATCCCTATCCAAAAATACTGCCCTATTCATTTTCTTTTTCAATTTTTTCGCGTAAACAAAAAGTTATAAGATGCTCCAATGCAAGGTGAAATGATTCAACATGAGGTGTGGAATTAAATGGCACAATAATACAAATGTCTGCCAGGTCTTTCATTGCTCCCCCATCAAATCCGCTAAACCCTATTGCAACACCATTGTTATCTTTTGCATATTGCAGTGCTTTAAGCAGATTTTGGGACCATACTTCTGCCTTATCTTTTCCAGAGCCTCCATGCACACTAAAAGCAATGACTACATCACCACCTTCAAAATTGTTCTTAAGCTGCTCAACATAAATCTCTGACCAGCCATCATCGTTCGTCAATGCACTCACTAAGGGCGTATTATCATTCAATCCCATAACCCTAAATCTTTTTTTGTTGTTGATTATTGTAACTTTTGACAAGTCGCATGTGAAGTGTGTTGCAGTTGACGCAGATCCACCATTGCCCATAATAAAGACTTTGTTGCCATTTTTCCATGCCTTGAACAGTGCTTCTATGACCTGGTCAATCTTTTCAACGGACATATTGCTGATTATATCTTTCATCTCTGTAAAATATTTATTTATTAAATATTTATTTTCCATATGTCTCCCCTAGGCATTAAACAAAATTTTTGAACCGTCAAAATCAAACTGGAATTCAAGCTCTTTTAAGCCGCTGTTAACCATAGCTTTCTTGAAATTCTTTTGATTCTTATCACAATAAAACATAAAAAATCCTCCGCCGCCTGCACCCATTATTTTTCCCCCTATAGCTCCATTCTCAATAGCTAGCTTGTACCATTTGTTAATCTCAGGGTTGGTCATCTTATTTGAAAACATTTTTTTTGTTTCCCAATGTACATTAAGCCACTCTCCAAATCTTCTTGTATCTCCATTTTCAAGTGCTTTTTTTATTTCCCTCCCTATTTTTTTGATTTGGTTCATGTTTTCCATCTTATCATTAGAGGTTTCGGCATTCTTTTTCTGATCCATCAATACATCTGACGCATCTCTTCTTAATCCAGTATAGAAAAGAAAAAGATTTCTTTGCAGTTCTTCAATAGTGTCCTGATTTACATTGAGCCTGCTTACAATTACCTTTCCTTTTTGATTAATATCCATCTGAATAAGGCCTCCATAAGCAGCTGCATACTGGTCTTGCTTCCCAATGGGCTCTTTAAGCATCTCCAAGTCAATTTTACAGGCTTCTTCAGCAAGATTAGCTACAGAAACAAACTCTCTCCTATGGGCATGTAAAGCATTCAAAAGGCCTACCAGGAAGGTACTAGAACTTCCAAGCCCTGTTTTAGATGGGACATCAGCAATGCTGGTTATCTCTAATGGGTCTTTTATATCAAGCAGCTTCAGAGCCTCTCTTACCCTTGTATGCTTGATTTCATTGACATCCTTGACATTTTCTATTTGTGAGTATCTTATAAGGCTTTTATTGTAGAATTTTCGTCCATGCAGGATTATGTAGACATACTTATTGATTGTTGCTATAACAAGAAATCCTTTATTCCTGGAGTAATAAAACGGTAAGTCTGTTCCACCTCCTCCTATGGGGAGCCTTAACGGTGTTCTTGTAATAATCATAAAAGGTGTAAAAAATAACTAATATATAAACTTTTCGTAGAAAGGTTTATATAGAGATAAAAATTTAATCCTATAAATGAAAGCTATCATACTTGCAGCAGGTTTGGGTACAAGGCTAAAGCCACTAACAGATGAACTTCCGAAAGCCATGCTGCCCCTTAAAGATAAGCCTCTCCTTTACTACCAGATAAACTGGTTCAAGAAATACGGAATTACAGACATAGCAATAAACCTGCACCATCTCCCTGAAAAAATAAGAAGTTACTTGGGAGATGGCTCTAAATTCAATGTAAAAATTACCTATTCGTATGAAAAAGAGTTATTAGGAACTGCAGGCGCAATAAAAAAACTTGAAAAGTTTTTTGGAAATGAGCCTTTTCTTATTTTTTATGGTGACAATATAACTAATTTAGATTTAAAGCAATTTATAAATTTCCATAAAGAAAAAAAAGGTATCATGACAATTTGCCTGCATAAAAAGCAGGAAGATGAACAAGACTTTGGCGTTGTTACCATAAATAAGAACAATCAAATACTTAATTTTATCGAAAAGTCAGGCAGCTCAAAGATGGGTAAATTGAATTTAGTTAACTCAGGCATTTATATTGCGCAACCTGAAATCTTTAATTTTATCTCAAAAAACAAATTCTTTGATTTTGCTTATGACTTGTTTCCATTGCTCTTACAGAACAAAAAGAATTTATTTAGTTATATAATTGATTGTTATTGGGCAGAAATTGGAAATCCTGAAAAATATGAAAAGGTTAAAGAAGGAATTGAAAGTTCAAAATTTTCTTTTCATGATTTAGTAGCGGACATAAATAATAGGTCATAAATATCCGCTACTAAGTCCCAGAGGGATATACGAACATTAGTGAGTTTATATAAAACGACATACAAATTAAAATAGAACTTATGTCGTTTTCTAATTTTTAGAAAGAAATATAAATTGACCTAGTATTCTTTTTATTGAAATGAATCCAAAATTTTCAATAATAATCCCCAGTTTTAATTCATCTAAAACGATTGGAGAATGTCTTAATGCAGCTACTAAAATAGATTATAAAAACTATGAAGTTGTAGTTGTTGATGACGCATCGCAGGATAATTCTGTTGAAATAATTAAAAGATTTCCCTGCAAATTAATTAAATTAAAAAAGAATCTTGGTGCAGCAGAAGCTAGGAATATCGGTGCAAAGGTTGCAAAAGGAAATATATTATTATTTATGGATTCTGACATAATCATCCCAAAAAACTCATTAAAATTGGCTTTAGATTTCTTTAAAAAAGAAAATGTAGATGTTTTTTTTGCATCGTTCAAATCTGGAATAAGATTCAGAAATTTCTTTAGTAATTATAAGCATTTATACCTTTGTTATTATTATAAGAAGCAAGGCAAAACACTTCATACAATAGATACCTCATTTACTTTTATTAAAAAGAGTATCTTTGATAAGTTCAATGGCTTTGACAAAAAAATAAGAATTTCTGAAGATGTAGACCTGGGTATAAGATTAACAGGCAAGGGTTACAGGATTTGCCAGGCTAAAAACATAAAGATGGAACACCTCAAACATTATACCTTTAAAAAATTCATAAAATCTGATCTTATCAGAAGTGAAAGAATGTCAAAGATATTTCTTAGTTCCTTATCTGGAAAAAGAAAAGGCAAAGAAAGATCATTTTATCTCCGGCCTATAAATATATATGCCAGCATTCCTCTATCTTCGTTATTCTTATTGACTGCAGCATTAGCAATGCTTTTTAAAGAGATGATCCTTATATTAGTATCAATCGTAGTGTTGATATTATTTATTATCATAAATCTGGATTTTTGGTGGTATCTTAAAAAATTGAAAGGCCCATTTTTTGCTTTAAAGGCAGGTTTTGTAACAATTATTGATATGTGGGTAATGAGTCTTGGTGTATTTGCAACATTCATTAATTTTATAATCAAGCGGGGCAATATTTAAGATGGGATTATTAAGTCATTTAAAATATGCAAAGTTTTCAAAAAGGATATTGAGCAATAAAGGAAAAACTCCCTTGTACCTAATTTTCTTTGTTACATCCAAATGCAATTTGAAGTGCGCTCATTGCTTCTATTGGAAGGGCCTAAACCAGATAAAGGACGATCTTACGCTTGAAGAGATATCAAGAATAGCAGAAAATATGGACCCATTAATGTTATTAAGGCTTACAGGGGGAGAGCCGACATTAAGAAAGGATCTTGCAGACATTGTAAAAATATTTTATAATAAAAATGGTGTCAGGAATATAGGCATTAATACTAATGGATTTTTGACACAAAAGATAGTAAGTGATATCAATAAAATCCTTAAAGAATGCAAAGATATAATTCTTGAGGTTTGTGTTTCTCTTGATGATTCAGAAATCCAGCATGATGAGAATAGGGGAGTCTCAACATCTTATAAAAAAGCTGTTGAAACAATAAAAAGCCTGAAAGAAATTAAAAAAGAGTACAAAAACCTTAGGTTAGCTGTAACAATTACAGTTACAAATAAAAATCAGGATAGGCTGGATGAAATATTTGAAAAAGATTTTTTGCCATTAGGCCCGGATTTTATTAGTGTTAACTTGGTAAGAGGGCTACCCAAAGATCCAAAATTGAAAGATGTTAACCTGGAAAAATATATCAAATTTATAAACAAAATTAGGTCATATAATAATAGAAAATCACATGAATTGTACATAAACTCAAGCCTGAAGGATAAATTGATGTCAAAATACATAGTAAACAGTATAGAACAAAAGAAATTCCAAGGTATGTACTGCCTTGCTGGAGACAAGGTCGGTGTTATATACTCAAATGGGGATGTTTTTCCATGCGAGCTTCTAAACAAACAGATTGGAAATATTAAAGAGCATAACTACAATTTTAAAGAGTTATGGAACTCGGAAAAGGGGAAGCATGTTAGAAGATTTATAAAAGTCACACAATGCTTCTGCACTCATGAATGTTTTTTAACTGCTAATTTGCTGCTAAATCCAAGAAATCTTGTTAGATACATAAAGGAATATATATTTTCAATGATTCGTAGTCCTGACGTTACAAAGAAAAAAAGCGAAATTGAACATCCTGCAAAGTTAAAGGCAGGAGTTAATTAAAATAAATAATTTTAAATATTGACAAAAAAATCTCCAATTGATGAATCCAAAATTTTCAATTATTATACCTGCATATAATGAATCCAATAGGATTGTTAGAAGCTTAAATAAAATTCTAGGGTATTTTAAAAATAAAAAAGTAGGCTATGAGATCATTATAGTAAATGATGGAAGTCCAGATAACACTTTTAATGTAGTGCGAGACCTTTCGAAGAAAAATAAAAAAATCAGGGTTATCAGTTACAATAAAAATAGAGGAAAAGGTTATGCAGTAAAAACCGGAGTTTTAAATTCTAGTGGAGAATATATTCTTTTCACTGATGCAGACCTTTCAACTCCGATAGAAGAACTAGAAAATCTTATGGATTGGACAAACCAGGGGTATGATTTTATATTTGGTTCACGAGGTATTGATAGCAGCAAAGTTAAGGTTAAACAACCTTTGTATCGGAGAATATTTGCTTTCTTAGCAAAGGTCTATGTGCAACTAGTTGTTTTTACATTTGCGGCCACTCCTAAGGATACTCAATGCGGATTTAAATTGTTTACAAGAAAAACTGCATGCTTTCTATTCAGAAAAATGAAAATTGATGGCGGGATGTTTGATATTGAATTGCTTTATATTGCAAAGAAATGGGGTATAAAGACGAAAGAGGTTCCGGTTATATGGGCAAATAACACTGACTCTAAAATAAAGTTCATTAAATGTATATTATTTGATCCGATTGATCTTATCAAACTTAGAATTTATGACTTAGCTGGAAAATATAATTAATTTATAATTATATAGCAAGGCTGACTATTGATTTTTCTCTACTTCTTTCGCCACAGAATTCCTTTCACAAGGACCCCTATAGAAGACCAGCCTATGATAGATCCTTTTAGAGAGATCTTTTATTCTATGCTCAAAGACTGTTGTTGAATTATATGAAAACAAATTCTTTATAGTGCGCACGATTCTTGAAGGGTATAGCAAATAGCTTATTCCATAATTCAAAAGAATAAATGTTATTCTAACTAATCTTAGTTTCAATGCACCAATATCTGGATGATAAGATGGATCTTTCCTAAAAGAAAAATAATTCCCATTCATGGAAGTCATATTAAAAAAATAATCATCATTTAATTTTATTTTTCCATCTTTCATCAGCTCATCAAACATCTCAGATCCGGGATAAGGTGAATAAATGTATAGTGGAACTTCATCTATTCCACGTACTGCCATTTTAATTCCATATAAGATTGTTTTAAATATGTCCTTCCATTTTTCTCCGGGAAACCCTATAATCAAGTTAATTCTGCAGGCCATTCCTAGTTTCTTTGCAGTTAAAGCTGATTTTGTTAAGTTGTTAAGGTTGACCCTTTTCTTAATCATATCCAATACTTTTTTGGAGCCGCTCTCAGGAGCATATACGATATAGTTACATCCTGTTTGCTTTAGTAATGTCAGAACTTCCTCGTCAAGAGCCTCACTTCGAGTTCCTGTTGGCAGTGACCATTTAAGCTTAATATCTTCTTCAATAAGTCGCTGGCACATTTTAATTATCCAGCTCTTACTGAGGATTGCAGTCAGGTCGTAGAGCTGCAAGCTTGTTATCTTATACTGTTTAATATAATACTTAATCTCATTAATAACATCATCTATCTCCCTCATAACATATTTTTGAGTCCACATCTTGGAGTTAGAACAAAATGTACAATTATAAGGGCATCCCCTGGAAAAGACAAAAGGCATATCTCGTTCCGATGAGATGCCATATGACTTTCCTGCAGCCCAGAATTTCTCTAAATAACCCTTTGGCCAGTAAGGCCAAGGTATTGTATCAATATCAAGTATTCTTGATTTAAGAGTATTCCCTATCTCACGATAACTTCCATCTTTTTCTAGATAAGAGATAGAATCGGATTCTTTAAATGAACCTGTTTTCTCAAAAACTTCTAAAAGTCTATAAAATGTTCTCTCACCCTCACCTCTAACACAAACATCAAGAGCTGGACAATCCCTTAGACAATATTCGCTCATAGCTGTTGTATGTTCGCCTCCTGCCACTAAGAGTGCATCTGGAAAGTTTTTCCTTACTTCAATAATAATATCTCTTAAGACAGGCCATTCTCCAGAAAACATTGCTGAAAAAGCTATCACATCTGAGTCTTTTGGAATCATAGAAATAATTTCATCAAAAGTGATTCCTTGGCAATTAAAACCAGGATACTTTTTAAGTGGCCAAGTCTTGTTTAAACCTTCAGCAATCGCATCAACAATTACTACATCATACCTTTTTTTTCTTAAATAACCTCCAATGTATGCATAAGCAAGGGCAGGGGTTGCTTCATTATTCTGCGCTCCTGTGCTAAATACAATTGGGTTTCTTACAAGGGTAACTTTAAGCTTTTTTAAGTCTTGATTATCCATAAATTCCACCTAATATCCAAATAAACATCCCCATAGACATCTGTAAAAATATCACTATACAGGTCTTATAATTTATTTATAAATTTTGTTATTTTTAGGAATTAATAAATCATTGCTGTACCGGTTCCGTTATATTAAAAACAAAGATTGTATATCCTATTCTTTTGATTGGTTCATAGTCCTGAAGCCAGTTGAAGCAAGATGCGTTTACAAATAAAGAGTTATATAGATTAACGACACTTATTGCTATTATTCCATATTCTTTTGTGCAATTCTCTATATAATCTTTGCCTTGCTTATATGGGGTAGATCCAAGCACCCAAGGTATATACAATTCCATAGGCAGAGGCTCATATGAAATATTATAATACGCTGGATCAAACGTTCCATGATAACTTAATTTTATATTATCAATATTATTGCTTTTAAGATAGTTGTTTAATCTTTTTAATTCCTGACTAAGATCAAGATTTGACGAAAGTAGATATTTATGGCCATTTTTAGACCCACCAATAAATTCATTAAAATAGGCCGTATAATTCGGCATTACAAAAAGAGCAGATACTACATACCATAAAAGCAACAAACCAATAAAAAATCTAAACAGATTATTATAAAGCTTATTTTCTAACCTAATGTTTACAACTCGTGAACTAAATATAAATATGAAAGGCATTATTGGAAGTATATGGCGTAATCCTAAATTGAAATTGCTTGGTATAAATACACTAAAAAAGAATATTATGGGTAATAATAAGAATATTTCATTCATATATCTTTTTCTAATTATTTTAATAGAGATAGAAAAAGAAATCAAAAAAAAGATAATTAATGGGATAGGAGTTTTTATCAATAGTACTTCAAAAAAATAGTACCATTTTCCACCGTCGTATATCTCTCCATTAAGGTATCCTCTTTTATATCTTAATGTTCCAATTGAGTATTGTTTTGCGAGTCCTACAGCGTACCCCGGCATAGGCATTTTTATATCGTACAGCAGAGACTTTGCTATTTTTTTGTTAAAGCTCCCTTCAGCAAGATTTTCATCTATGAAATCATCAATCTGCTTTGTATTTCTTTCAGGTATTGAGTTAGCTACAGTATCGATACTGAAAAAGAATACTGAATGAAGTGCAACAAAGCTAATTAATAATATAATTATAAATTTAATTGAAAACCTTTTCAAAGTTTTTTTCCTGTTATTACTCTGGAATACTTTTACTGCAAACAGCAATATAATAATCGGAATAAGCAATATTGCTGTAAATTTTGAAGCAAGTGCAAATCCAAGAGAAATACCTGTAAGAATCAATCGTGTTTTGGTATAGCCCTGCATTATAAGTTTCCACAAAAAATAAATTGTAGAAAATACAAAAAATGTTACAATTACATCAGTAAACACTACTGTATTATATGCAAGAATTGCAGGAGAAAATGCATATAAAGTTAATGAAAAAAGCCCAGCTTTAATTCCATACAGCTCTTTGGAAAAAAAGAATAATAACAGCCCTAATAATAATGAAATAATAATAAATGGTGTTCTGGCATAAATACTAATTTTCTCAAGGTCATTGCCAGAATCAAACAACAGGTCCTGTGCACATTGATACATCTGTATTTTGCTGCACTCCTGATAAGAGTGAGGCATATTAATATCAAGAAATAATAAAGGGAATGTTCCTATGATGTGGCTTAGTGGAGGATGGGTTATAAGAAAGCTAGTTTCCAGATATTTTAGGTCATAGTAACCTATTGTTATAGCTGCAGGACCGTCAAAGTGAAGGTTAGTACTGTTTAATGTAACTATTGATTGGAACAAAAACAATGAAAGAAGAATAACTACCAACAATATAACTTTTTTGTTGATTTTCATTTTTTATCTCTGTGATTTGAGGTTCTTTTATGATTCCAAAAGACTCCCTTTCTTATGCTGTATCGTCTAATATGTCATATAGACATTTCATTATTTTAAAGTAACATTATTAATGAGAATCAGAAACTTATTTAAATACTTGACTATTAGTTTTCAGAATGATTATCATCACTATTCCGGCATATAATGAAAGCAAGACCATAGGAAATGTAATAGAAAACATCAAGGAAGTAATGCAAAAATACAGAAAAAAGTATAAAATTCTGGTGGTTGATGATGGAAGCCAGGATAACACAGCCCTGATAGCAAGGAAGGCAGGGGCAGTAGCTTATTCTCATGCCAAGAACTATGGCCTGGCTGAGGCCTTTAAAACAGAAATACAAAAAAGTCTTGAACTTGGAGCAGATGTTATAGTCCATATAGATGCTGATGGGCAATATCTTCCAAGAGATATTCCTAAGCTTCTTAGTGAGATTGATAAGGGATATGACTTTGTGTTGGGAAGCAGATTCAAAGGCAAGATAGAATATATGCCTATAGTTAAAAAACTGGGCAATATTGCATTTTCAAAGGTTATTTCACAAATAACAAAATTTAATATTTCTGATGCACAAACTGGTTTTAGAGCTTTTACAAAAAAGGTTGCTGAAGAAATAAATATAGGATCAAACCATACCTATACTCAAGAGCAAATCATAAGAGCGATAAAACAAAAATTTAGGGTAACGGAAGTTCCTGTTTATTTTGCAAAAAGAAATGGAAAAAGCAAACTGATAAGAAATCCTTTTGAGTATGCATTGAAAGCATGGATAAACATAATAAGGATTTATCGCGACTTTGAGCCATTAAAATTCTTTGGTATGGTGGGGGGTCTTATCTTCGGAATTGGATTTTTAATAGGGCTTTACCTGGTTTACCTGCATTTTACAGAAGGAATCATAGGCCATTTTGGCCTTATGATGATGGATATATTGATATTGAGCATTGGATTTCAGATAATCATATTCGGCCTTTTGGCAGATATGAAAAAAACAAGCTAAAACTGACCTATTTTTTCAATCAGATTATCAAATTTTTCAGCAACATTATTCCACGAGAAATTTTTCTTAATATGTCTGTTCCCGTTCTCAATCATCTGATCTCTTAAAGTTTTATTTGTAAGAACTTCAATGATAGCATTCCCAAGTTCAATTGAATTCTTCTGCGGAACCAATAAACCAGTCTTTCTGTTTTTAATAATATCTGGTATGCCTCCAACATTGCTCCCAATAACGCAGGTTCCTGATGCAAGCGCTTCAAGAAAAACCACTCCAAGGCCTTCTGTATCTCCTTTTTTTGTTATAATTGAAGGGCCTGCAAACACATCTGCTGTTGCGTAATATGCCGGAAGTTCCCTGTTTCGTATTTTGCCGGCAAGAATTACATTTTTGCTCACCCTAAGCTCGGAAATCAATCTTGTTATATTTTCTTTTTCTGGCCCGTCTCCAACAATCATCAGTTTTGCATCAGGAAATTTTTTTAAAACATCCGGCATAGCCTTGATTAAATACTTTATCCCTTTCTTCTCAGCCAACCTTCCAACAGAAAGAATAAGTTTGCCTTTAATTTTGAATTTTTTCCTTATGGCATTGTTTTTTTTGTTCTTACTGAATAATCCAAGGTCAACTCCCATGGGAATAACTTTTATCTTATCAATTTGAACTATGTTTAGAACAGCATTTTTAGTGTAAGAGCTATTGGCAGTGCAGTAGTCACAATTTTGCAGGGCCATTTTTGAAAGATATCTAAAAAAAGGACTTTTAATTGGAAAAATATCTCCTGCATGCACAGTAATAATATAAGGCATATTAAAGATTTTTTTGAACAAAGCTGCCAAAACTCCTTGCGGCAGTATCCAGTGGGCATGTATCAGGTCTATTTTCTCTTTTTGAATTATTTTTTTCATGTTTATCAGTTCTGCCAGAAAAAGAAATGGGGCCTGTATTTTTGCAAAAATGCTTTTTTTCATATTTTCCAGAATCCCTCCATCATAGCAAAGTTTTTGCAGTTTGTATGGATAGAAATAGGGGAATCTGTAAACCTTGATATTGCCCATTAATTCGTACCTTTTTGCATTAAAATGGTGTGGCACTAAGGCAGTGACTTTATGCCCTTTTTTAGAAAGAAGATTACTTAAATAAAAAACAAAGCCTGGCTCTGTATCATCTTTCCATCTAGGAAATGTTGTTGCTGTGACTAAGATTTTTCTGCCCATAGTGTAGAAAAACATACTGTAATATATAAAAATTGCTGTGTAAAGCAGCTACTTTGTAAGGCAACATTTTTAAATATGGGTTATATACTAAAACCTTATGAAAGTGGTTATTTTATGTGGGGGAAAAGGTACAAGACTAAGCGAATATACAGAGGACATTCCAAAGCCGCTTATAGAAATAGGCGGCAAACCGATTATTTGGCATTTGATGAAAATATATGAGCATTACGGCCATACTGACTTTATCCTATGCCTTGGTTACAAAGGAGAAAAAATAAAGAGTTTCTTTAAGGATTCCACCTGGAACATTAATTTTGTGGATACTGGAGTGGAAAGCAACAAAGGGGAAAGGCTCAGAAAGATAGAGGAATTTATTGATGAAGACAATTTTCTTGTAAGTTATGGTGATGATCTTTGTGATGTTGATATTAACAAGGTGATTGACTTCCATAAAAAGACCGGAAAGATAGCAACTTTAACGGCAGTCCAGTTGATTTCTCCGTTTGGAATTTTAGAGCTCGAAGGTAATGAAGAAATTGTCAGCTTCAGAGAGAAGCCTAAGCTGGATTATCTTATGAACGGAGGTTTTTATGTATTTAACAAAAAAATATTCAGTTACATTAAAGAAGGCTGTGACCTTGAAAAAGATGCCTTTGAAAAATTGGCCGAAGAAAAAGAAATCGCGGCATTCAGCCATAAGGGATTCTGGAAATCGATGAATACCCTGAAAGATGTTATGGAATTGAATGAATTATGGAAAGGTAAAAAGCCCTGGGTGGTTTGGAAATGAATTTCTGGAAAGGTAAAAAAGTATTTGTGACAGGAGCAGACGGCTTTATCGGGTCCTGGCTTGCAAAAACATTGATTGAAAAAGACGCTGATGTCGTGACTCTCGTAAGAGATATCAAAAAAGAAAACAATTTGGATGCCTTAAAAATCAGGGATAAAATAACATTCATAATTGGAGATTTGATTGATTTTAATGTTGTTGAAAGATTGATTAATGAATATGATATCGAGGTCTGCTTCCACCTTGCAGCTCAGGCAATAGTCGGTTCTGCAAATAAATCACCTTTATCTACATTTGAATCCAACATAAAAGGGACCTGGAATTTATTGGAAGCCTGCAGGTTAAACGATAATGTTAAAAGGATTGTAATTGCTTCAAGTGACAAGGCTTATGGCCAGCAGGAAAAGCTGCCTTACACAGAGGAATCGCCTCTTCTCGGATATTATCCTTATGACGCATCAAAGGCCTGTGCGGATATTTTAGCAACATCTTATTTCAAAACATACGGCCTTCCATTAGCTATAACAAGGAATGCAAATACTTATGGTCCGGCTGACCTGAACTTCGGCAGGATAATACCTGATGTGATAAGCTCAATTATAAAAGGTATCCAGCCAGTTATAAGAAGTGACGGGACTCCTGAAAGGGATTATATGTACATAAAAGATGCTGTTGACGCTTACCTGGCTTTGGCTGAAAATATTCACAGGAAAGATGTTGTTGGAGAGGCTTTTAATTTTGGAACAGAAACGCCAATAAGTGTTCTTGAATTGTACAATAAGATCATTAAATTGGTGGGCAAGGACATCAAACCAAAAATACTTGGAGAAGCAAAAAACGAGATTGACAGGCAGTATTTATCAATAAAAAAAGCAAAAGGTATCCTAAAATGGCAGCCAAAATACATCATTGACCAGGGCCTTAAAGAGACAATTGAATGGTATACCTGCTACCTCAAAAAATGACCTCCTCTTGGGACTAAAGTCCCAAGTATCCCGTGTAGGGAAAGATTAGCAAGCAATTCCATGGTGTTTTGCTTGCTCAAGAATGTACTTGACTGTATCGCTCAGCTGATTGTAGCCAACAGTAACAGCAGTACCGCCTCTGCTCCATAGATGTCCTTGCGGATATCTTAAGCGAGCTTTAGTGTGGTTTTTAAAAAAGGTGTATGATGAACAACCTTTAAGAAGCTGGAAAGCTTTTTCATCAGACATGCCCTTTGGTAGTGTTGCGATCATATGCACATGGTCAGGCATAACAAAGATAATGTGTATCTGGATTTTATGCCTCTTAGCTGCTTTGCGAATTGAAGCTTCACAAAGGCTTTTATATTTAAACTTGGCAAACATGCCATATCGGTATTTTGTCTGCCATGTCAAGTGCCAAAAGTTTATGCCAACCTTATGGTTGTAATGTTCAAGTTCGATGTTCACAAATTCCATTTTCGTTGCCTCCGCGCAACGAGTTTGGAGCTCACGCTAACTTGAAGGGTTAGATGAGTGCGCCGGCTTCGCCGCGCACTCATTTTTTATTTAAGATGGTAGAAATAATTTATGGAGGAAAAGCAAGGCAATTCCCCCACAGACTAAAGTCTGTGGAGTATCCTTGCCTAAGAGAATGAAAATTCTTGTCATTATGAAGCGCTTTGGCGCAAATAAGGATATGGTATTGGAAAACTTTGGAAGGCAGATAAGATTATTTGAGCCGTTGGCGAAAAAGCATATTGTCCATTTTTTCTGTCCTGATTACACAAAAAAAGAATCAATGATTATAAATCAAAACAGGATAAAATTCATAGTAAGGCCGGTATCTTTACTCTCCATAACAAAATTTCTTAAATCTGTAGATAGCACTATTGAACATGGAAAGTATGATGTTATAGTTGCTTCAACTGACCCGTTGATAGGAATTTTAGGTAATTATTACTCAAAAAAATACAAAATACCTTTAGTTTACGACCTTCAGGACAATTTTGAGATATATAGTGCATACAAATTGCCCATGGTGGGTTATCTTGATAAGAACATTGTTAAAGAAGCTAATGTGGTTTTGACAGTCAGCAATGAGTTAAAAAAATATATCTCTAATATCCGGCGCAAGGAAACTTATATTGTCCGCAACGGAATTGAATTGGGCCTATTCAAAGATATAAATAAGATTAAAGCGAGGAAAAAGCTGAATCTTCCGATAAAGTCGAAGATAATGGTCTATATAGGGCACATGCATAAGATAAAGGGTGCAGAACTGATTCTTAAGGCATTCAACAAAGTAAAAGAATTGTATCCAGATACATATCTGCTGCTGAGCGGAAAAATTGACAATTCAATAAATATAAAACAAAAAAATATTATCTTTAAGAAGTTTTCAAAACGAGAGGAAGTTGTTTTGGGAATTAATGCTGCTGATGTGGCGGTGCTGCCAAATACGCTGAATAAATTCACTAAGTATTGTTTCCCATATAAGCTTGTTGAGTACATGGCCTGCAATGTCCCTATTGTAGCGACAGATGTTGGAGATGTCTCATCATTGCTTAAAAAATACAAAGGAAGCTTGTGCAAGCCCGGTGATTATAAAGACTTAGCAGAAAAAATAATTAAGAAATTTCAAAAAAATGAAAAAGTAAATTACAAGAAAGATGTAGCTAATCTTACCTGGGAAAAATTGTCTCAAAAATTAGATTATGCTGTTAAGCGTGCAGTTAAATCAATAAAAACAAAATAAGGATATTAAAACCGGGCTGGTTTGATGACTCTGTTTCTAAGACTTTAATATTTTTTTCTTCATGTTTTCCAATACACTGTAAGGAATATTTACTATTCCCAATGAAGGCCTATAATCTCCATGGAAATCATTTCCCCCGCTTTCAAGAACTTGTTTTGATTTTGCTATATCCCTGTAAAAATCAATTAAATCATTGTTTCCTTTTTCGTCCAGTTCTAAATCTGGACAAATTATATGGTAGGGATAATAGGTCTCAATACCTTCGCCTCCATTTTCAATAAAATAATCGATAAGCCTGATTGAATCTTCTCTTGGGTAAATTCCAGGATGCGACAGGATTGAAACTCCTCCTGCTTCCTTAATGATTCTAACCGCATCTTTTATTGGAATAAAGCCCATGGGCTTGACAAATGCTGCTTTGCCTGCTCCGATATACTTATCAAAAACATCCCTTACAGAAGAGAATTTATCAGGGTATTTTTTCATAAGAAATTTTGCAATATGAGGCCTTCCAAACGTTCCCTTGGCTGTTTTTTTGATTTCGTCAAAATCAACTTCGAAACCCAGGCTATTCAGTTTTTTTATTATCTCTCTTTTGTTTTCATCTCTTTTTTTATTGATATGCCGTATTAAGCCTATCAGGGTTTTATTGTTATAATCCACCAACAGGCCAAGGATATCTATCTTATCATGGTCAAACAATGGGTCATCGCAGCTAATTTCTATCCCAGATATTATTTCTATGTTTTTATCCTTAGAATACTCTACTGCAGGTTTTATTGAAGCCAAAGAATCATGGTCTGTTACTGCAATAGCTCTTAACTTCTTTTCTACAGCCAGATCAACTAATCCTTCCGGAGTTAATTCTCCGTCTGAAGCAATTGTGTGGCAATGAAGGTCAATTTTTTCTAACATCTTGATTTTTAGAGGTATTCGGCTATGATTTGCCTTAAAATTGCCATTTTATTTTTTTAATAAAGCTATTAACTCTTTTGTCAATTGAGAAAACCTTTCTTTTCCGATCATTACCTTCTTGACAGGGTTCATCTTTGCAAACTCCTTGCCAGTGTTATCCTTAAATATCTCTTTCCTTCCGAAAGAACTGTCTACAGTATAAGGCTGTCCGATATTGCCTCTAAAAGGAAATATTTTGATATGCAAATGCTCTTTTTTCTCTTTCCATGTTGTTGATTTTCCGTATGTAGCTATAGGAACAGACATCTCTTTTCTCTCAGAACTGGATTTTAAGCCCTCACCCTGCATTAAAATTGTAGTCATAGCCCTGGATAATTTAGAAAATGCAATTCCATAATTTTCTGCCAAACCCTTATGAGATTCAATTTGGGAAAAATGAGTTAAATGCAAAAAAGGCATCAATTGTATTGTAAAATCATTTGGATTTCCACCTGTTTTAGGAGACAATGTAGCAAACCACCCAGTTTTTGGATTTCCAATTTTATAAATTATTACCCCGTATCCTGTCTTCTGTCCAACTTCATATCCTGCTTCCTTGCATAGTCCGCAATCATCTCTTAAGCCTGTATCCTCATTGAATAGCTTGTCTGTTTCTTTGGAATTATCCGTGTTAATCATCCTCGTCCCCATCTAAAACTTTTATATATTCTTCATCTCTTCTTTTGCTTATGTAAGCATCAAAATAACCTATGACCAGCCTATGGTATTTCTCTCCTTTCTTGGGTGTAACCTCTTCTACAACTCCTCTGGCCTCGATCTCTTCATCAGGATAAGCAAGCATACAGTAATCCCTTGAATAAAAGACAATCTTGCTTATTGACAGCTCTTTACAGGATTCATCTCCACTGATAAATTTTGCGTCAGTGATTTCATAACAGCCGGGCCTTACAACCGAGTTTTTATTGCCTATAACCTTCCCTTTGAATTTGGCTACCCCCTTATTGCTGTATTTTTCCTCTCCCCATCTAAACCATGCCTCATCATCATTCTCAACAGCAAATATAACAAACAAGTTTCCCTCAAAGAACCCCTCTGATTTTTTCCTGTACATATTTTCTATGTATATCTCTTTATTATGTATCATATGCCTGTTTCTTTTTTTGTAAAAACTTTCCCATTCCTCATAAGTTTTCCATCTTAAATCCTTATGGTTATTTTTCCCCAAAAATTCCATCAATTCCCAGAATTTTTTCTTTCCATAAACTACAATATTAATATCAGACATATTTGGGGAATAATGCCCCATTAAGGTTGAATATGTAATGCCCAGGTCTTTTAGTTTAATGCCGCTTTTAAGAAGAAATGCTACGAATTCCGCTATGGCTCTAAGATGCTCATCCATGTCCTTGATAGGGATGCTCATAAGTTCAGCTAAACCCTCACTCGGAGAATATGCCTTTTCAATATCTTCTTTGGGAATAGCAAAAAATAAGGGGCTTTTATCATGTATTGGGCTTTTGAATATATATTTAGGGTAAGCTTTGGCAAAGTCATCGAAATATATCTTTAGTTTATCTTTGTCTACCCAAAGATTCAGCCTATTCATCTTTCTTCCGGAAATAAACCTGTAGGGCAGGGAATCGCTATGTATTTTGTTGGTGGGGATGTACTTAGGTTTGACCAGAATTTTACCATCAGGATGCTCGTTGCCATAAACCTGGCAATGCAGGCCGTCCTTGGTTGTTATAATGGAAGATTCGTAAAAGTGCATTTTAAATATCAAATATTGGATTTAATAAATTCCTTTTCCCTCCTGTCAGTTATGTAAGCATCAAAATAACCTATAACTACCCTATAATATTTTTCTCCTGATTTTGGAGTTACAAGCTCAAATAATCCACAGGCAGTTATTTCCTCGCCTTTTATGGCCTGTTGCACAAAAGGGATTGAAAATGTAACAACTCTTTTGATAGGTATTGATGAATCCACCTGCACATTATCTTCTTTGTCAACTACTTCCCCATCTTTAATCTCATAATAGCCCGGTCTGACCTGGCTGTTGTAATGGTCTATAACTTTTCCTTTTATTGTAACCGTGCCTAAGGGTTCGAATTTATCTTCTCCCCACTTGAACCATGTTTCGTCTTTTTCTTCCACAGTAAATAAAGTAAAAACAGTGCCTCCAAACATTCCCTCATATCTTTTTCTCGCCATATGCTTAACATATTCTTGCTCAGTAAAATGAGAGCTTTCAGATGTTTTATGCTCCTGATAATACTCTGCCCATTCTTTATCGGTTTTCCAATGTAGTTTTTTGTGTTTAGCTGCCTTTAGGTAATCAAGAATTTTCCATCCATTGCCTTTTCCGTAAATAATAATGTCAATATCTGATTTTCCTGGAGTGTAATTTCCCATCAAAGTGGAATGTGTTATGCCCAAATCATTAACATTTACCCCGCTCTTTGTTAGGAATTCAACTAATTCTCTGACAAGAACTAGGTATTCATCTAAATCTTTTGTTGGAACCTGCATTAACTCCGATAAGCCTTTTCTTGAATCATGAATTGTTTTTATTTTTTGTTTGGGCACTGCAAAAAACCAGTTTTTTGTATCCTTACAATGATAGATATAGTCTGGAAATTTCTTTTTGAATTGGTCCAGATAAAGCATAAGTTTTTCTTTCTTAGCAAATAAATTAAACCTGACCATGCATTTTTCGAATAAAAACCGGTATTTCAGTCCTTCTCCTTTGATGGCATCTTTTGGAATGTATTTTGGTTTAACTATAACGTATCCTTCTGGATGCTCATTGGAATATGACTTGCACTGAAGCCCATCATTAGTATCAATTAAAGTAGATTCATAAAAATGTACCATAGTTATACCCCAAACTGTTATATTCCGGGAAATACTCCCCAAATAAAAACCTTTTCTTTAGCATATAGCTTATTTTCAGGCATATATAAAGATTGCCCTATTCAATATTAGGCTATTTTTAGAGTATGTTTCAGTAAGATTTAAGTAGTTTTGATTCATCTCTCGGGTCATGGATAATTTAAAGAAAGCCTGGACTATTTGGTTTACAGGGCTTCATGGCTCAGGAAAATCAACAATAGCTGCAGGACTGGCAAAGGTTTTGAAGGAAAACAATATCCAGTTTGTCCTTCTTGATGGAGATGAATTAAGAAAGACTCTATCCTCCGATTTAGGGTACAGTTTAGAGGACAGAAACACTCATATGAAGAGAGTAGTGGATTTATGCAAAACAAAAACAAAAGAAGGCTTATTATGCATTGCATGTGTAGCCTCACCTACAGAAAGCTCCAGGGAGTATGCCAAAAAGAAACTGGAGAAGGTAGTTGTGGTGTATGTCAGATGTCCAATTGACGTATGTGAAAAAAGGGATGTAAAAGGCCATTACAAGAAAGCCAGAAACAAAGAGGAAGGTTTTGAGTCATTTTTAGGTGTTTCACTAAAGTTTGAGGAGCCCAAAAACCCGAATATTGTGATTGAATCTTCAAAGGAGTCTGTTGAAGAATCCACTCAAAAGGTTTTAGATTTCCTAAGACAAAAAAAGATTATTTAATCCGGGAACTATATATTTAAATAAGAGAGTTATCAGGGAACAAAAATGGTTGAATCAATTAAAGAATTAAAAAAGATTTGTTATGGTAATGACAAGAAAAAAAGGCCATTATATATGGAACTTATCACTATGAAAGTTTCGATTTATGTAACAAAGCTGCTTCTTTACACACCAGTAAGTGCAGACCAGGTAACAATCTCGATGATTATATTGGCTGTCCTGGGTTCAGTCCTTATGGCGTTTGGTACACTGCCTTTAATCCTTATAGGAATCCTTATCATACATTTCACAGTCATTCTTGACAATGTAAATGGTGAGGTCGCCAGGTACAAAAAACAGGGTAACATGACAGGAACCTTCCTGGAATTTCTTTACCATGAAGTATGCATTACTTTAATGTTCTTTTCATTAGCCTTTGGAATATTTTTACAGACAGGCAATAAATATATCCTGATATTTGGATTCCTGTCATCAGTATTCTCAAAATCCATAGTTCTGTCTACTATAAAATTAGCAGCATTGAAAAATGCTGTAAGGGATGATATTGCAAAGAGGAAGGAAAAAGTGAAAAAATGTATAACGCTAATTGGCAAACCCAATATCGCAGGCGGAGGAACCAAAACAGGCAAAAAGTTATACAAGACTTATGATTACATAAAGGAGATTTGGGGGCATCCATTCAATATAGCCCATGTAACTGCCATTGCTATTCTTGAAATCATAAATTCAAATTATAGTTTTTTACCGCAGTATTTCATGTTATTCTGGTACCTCGTAGTATATGGCTCTGCATCTGTCATCATCCAGATAATGTCTTTTATTGTGCACTACAAGGGCAAAACCGTTTACCACTATTATCTCGCTTTGTACAATGAGAAATAGTCATGTTTGCTTTAACCTTAATTTTTTTAATAAAATCCATCCCTTTGTTGCAATATTCTTGCCATACTTCTGCACAAAAGGAGTTTTCCACACCTTAAAGCCTAACCTCCCTAATGACTTGCCGAAATGTCTTTTCAAGAATATCTCCATGATTTTATCCTGTCCAAGCCTGTAAGCTTTGATTCTTTCTTCTTTTGTAAAATTTTCCGTCTCAAATACTGGCTCTTCGCCCCAGTAATCAAGGCTGTTTAGGAATTCCTCTGGTTGGTATAAAAATTTCCCATTTTTCTTTATCCATTCAAATAATTCCGTACCTAGGTATGGCACAAGATTATAGAACCTTAGCTGATCCGCATTCAATTCTTCGGCAAATCTTAAGTCTTCCTTGAAAGTCTTAAATGTTTGTTCTGGGCACCCTATAATGAAATTTACCTGCGCCTGTATCCCAATTTTTTTTGTCAGCCTCACAGATTCCTTTAATTTTTCGATATCTAGGTCTTTTTTGATTAACTCCAGGCTTTTGGGATCAGATGTTTCAAGGCCGTATGCAATGAATATTGTTCCAGCCTGCTTTAATTTTCTCAATAATCTCTCATTGACCCTGTCAGCCCTTAACCCATTTCCGAATATCAGCTTCAGTTTCATGCCGCTTTCAATAATAAGGTCGCATATCTTCTCAGCCCTTTGCATATCATGAGTGAAATTATCATCGCTAAACTCAAAGGTGTCATAACCCTTCTTATGCCATTTCTTGATTTCTCCAACAACATTTTCAGGGCTTCTCGTTCGAAATGGCCTGCCAAAAACAAGCTGTATGGAGCAAAAAGTACATCTTCCCGGACAGCCTCTTGAAGAGACAATAGGTATCCTCTTCTCAAGCATCTTATCCAATTCAAAAATCTCGTATTTAGGGTAAGGCAGCTCATCAAGATTCTCTCTCATGGGGTAAGGAGGGTTTTTTGTTATTTCACCGTTATTCCTCCAGATAAGGCCCTTGATATCCTTAAGTGCCATTTTGTTTGCAAGATCCAGAAAACTCTGTTCTCCTTCCCCATAAACTGCATAATCTGCCTTTGTATCTTCTAAAATTTTTGAAAACGCAACAGAAGTATAGGACCCTCCAACAGCAAGTGGAATTGAAAACCTGTTCTTAATCTTATTTATTATCTCATAAGACTTCTTATAGCCGAAGCTTGCTGTGCTCATCCCAATCATATCAGGATTAAATTGCTTTATTTTCTCAAAAAGGTCTTTGTCATTAGGGTAAAGCCTCATATCCTGCAAACCTACTTCATGTCCTCCTTTCTCAAGTATTGCTGCCAGATAAGCTACGCCTGCATGTGGGATGGTTGCCACTACATATCTTCCAATATTAGGCGGCAACACTAGTAGTATTCTCATTTTAGATTCATGAATTTACTTTATCGCTTTGATGAAATAAGCAAAAGGGTATTGTCTTAAGCCTGAATAATTTAATGATATTTTTTTAAAATTGCTCAAAAGCTTTCTTAATGAATGTTCAGTAAACCTCCAGTAATCCGCAGGCTCATCGTGCAATGGATAGAACACCGGAACAATAAATACTGCAGCACCTTTTGGTTTTAATGCCATGTAAATATTATTGATCACTTTCTCATAATTCAATGTATGCTCAAGCACATTCAGGCACAGGATGACATCAAACTCATTCTTATAATTCATCTTTTCAGCATCAATTACTTTATGCCCAAAATTGGGATTGATGTCAGATTGTAGGAAAAGATTAGAAGAATCGAAAAATTTTTTTACAGAATACCTGTAATGCCCCTTCTCTTTTTTTCCGCTTCCTAATTCCAGTATTTTTTTTCCTCTTAAGTTTTTTGCAAATTCCTTAATATTGCTTTTTTTTAATTTATCTACTCTAAAGACAATATGTGCAATTTTTCTCAGGATATCTTTTCCAACCATTTGTAAAACCATTGTTGTTTCTGATTAGTTGTAGGGGGTATTTTTTAACAATATTTAAATATTGCCTATTGACTTCTTAGCGGTATGAAAAAAGAAAAATTTCATTACGAAGACCAAAGATATGTAGATAAAATAACTACGGGGCAGGAAAAAGGACTTAAGAAATACTTGGTTAATTATGTAGATTTTGTAAGGAAATATGTAAAGCCTGGGGCAAGATATTTAGATTTAGGTTGTGGTGCCGGGCTTTCATCAAATATGTTAAGTAAATATTATGATGTAACTGGGTCAGACTACTCCAAACCGGTACTCGATTATGCAAGAAAACATTTTAAAAAAATTGAATTTAAAAGAGAAGATGCGAGAAATCTTTCTTTTAAAGATAATTCTTTTGATGCCGTATGTGCATGTGGATTTATAGAACACATTAATGATGTGGACAGGGTATTGAATGAGATGCTTCGTGTCACAAAGAAAAATGGATTTGTTATTTTAGTATCCCCAAATTGGTTCACCCCATTAAGAGCCATAAGAGCTTTTATAAACAATAAAGGTTATGAAACCATAGGGCGGAACAGGATTCAGATTATAGGGTGGTTCTTTAAAAGTGTTTACTATACTATTCAAAAATTAATAAATCCTACTTATGTTTTTAGAAATCCTGATATATTCAATGAAAAATTAGTGGGCAATGACATAGATATGGTATATATTGCAAACCAGTATGACTTGAAAAGATTTTTTGAAAAAAAAGGTTGCAAAGTGATTAAGATAAATGCTGATACATTCACATATTCTTCCATACCCTTTCTGGCTCCGTGGCTGGGTGTTGTTGCAAAAAAAGTTTAAAATGGATACTATAAGAAGAATTTCAAAAAATTTATTCTTTCAGAGTACATCAGAAATAATTGTAAAAGGATTGCAAATACTTATATTTATTTATATTGCTCGTTTTTTGAGAGAAACCGAATTTGGAAAATTCAATTTTGCCATTGCCTTTACTGCAATAGCACTCATATTCATTGACATTGGATTGCGGCCTTTATTTATAAGGGAAATAAGCAGGAAGAGAGAGATTGCAGAGAAATACATATTTCATAGCATAATAATAAAATCAGTATTATCTGTAATAGTTTTTCTTATTGTAATATTTTTTATGAATCTTATAGGTTATCCCCAAGATATAAGGATTTTAGTCTATATTATGTTTGCGGCCATTATTCTTAAATCGTTTACTGATGTTTTTAGCACAGTATTTCTTGCATTTGAACAGATGCAATGGGATGGTCTTTTTAAGACATTAAGGGCTGTCCTGTTAACGATTCTTGTTTTCTCTGTTTTATTTATGGGCCAGGGAATCATTATAATAGCTTGGATGTATGTAATAACTGAACTCTTTATACTTGCTTTATGCCTGTTTGTATTATTCACTAAATTCATAAAACTGGTTGTTAAAGTAGAAAAAGGGTTTATAAAAAAACTTTCTTTTGAAGCATTTCCTTTTGCATTAACTGTTCTTTTTTACAGCCTCTACTTCTACATCAGTTCTATCATGCTCTTAAAGATGAGGGGAGTTTATGACGTAGGAATTTTTAGTGCAGCATACAACATTACTACTGCATTTATTTTTATACCTACAATTTATATTACTGCAATATTTCCTACCTTATCGAAATTCTATATTAATTCGAAAGATTCTTTAAAATTTGCATACAAAAAATCTCTTCTGTATATCTCTATAATTGCTTTGCCAATAACAATTGTCTTATTTTTCCTCGGCGATAATATAATACATTTTTTATATGGTGCAGGATATCATAACTCAGCTTTTGTTCTTAAAATAATAGCCATAACCATCTTATTAAGATTTATTAGTTTTGTGAACGGCGTCACCATAATTTCAATTAACAAACAAAAACAAAGGCTTTATTTTCAAGGTGCGACTGCATTTCTAAACATAATACTAAATTTTATCCTTATTCCTTTATTTGGTTTAATAGGTGTTGCATTTGCTACAATTATATCAGAATTTTTCTTAAACGCTTCATACTTTTTCATAGTTATAAATTATTTTAAGAATTGGAAAGACATTCTCATTTTAATCAAACCTTTCATTGCAGTTATAGTTGCATCCTCATTATTTTTTGTTGGAATAGATACTATCTGGGTAATATTGATGGTTTTAATCTCTTACGTAGCATTGTTATTAATATTCAAAGTATTTAATAAAGAAGATTTGAATATTTTCAAAAGAGTGTCACAAGTTTTATTTTTAAGAAAAAGGAATTTTTGATTTATTTATTTCGCTGTTGGACTTATCTTTGTTTGTTTTAAAATTGATTTGATCAATTAAATTTTTTATCTTTCTATAGGCTCTTAATTCCGGGACAAAGGCATTTTCTTGATAACGTTTTCTTAATTTTCTATACATTCCTACTTCAAACATATTGGAAAACATTTGATGCTCCCACCTATATTTTAGCCATAAAAAAAGTGGCCAAAATCCAACTTTAAGCCACTTTGGTGCCTGATAATTAAACCAGTCTGAATTCATGTATGACAAGTCTTGAATGTCATCTAAAAATTTTTTTGGTACCTCTGCTAGACTTATTTCGAGAAGTTTGCTTCCCCAATACACATTAGACCACCCTTCGAATGTATCTGGGGGTACAAAACCATGTTGTTTTGCCATTTCATATAATGGTGTTCCGGGATAAGGTGTATATATAGAAATTCCATGGTATTGGGATGCGTCATTTTCTTTTTTTAGATTGATCATAAGTTTGCATGTGGCAATAATATCCTCTTTGGTTTCAGTGGGAAATCCTATCATCCACGAATATATGGGAATAATCCCATGTTTTTTTGTATCTCTATTGACATCATAAACCTGCTCTAAGGTATTTGGTTTATTCATAAGTTTAATAATTCTTGGGCTTCCAGACTCTATTCCGAACCTAAAAGATTCGCATCCTGATTTTACTATTTTCTTTTTTATTTCATCTTCCATCCTAACATAGGAATAAACAGTGATGCCTGTGGATGTCCACTTTACGTCCATATTATCTTGTATCATCAAATCTGCAACATCATTTACTCTCTTTGGATTGACAAAATAATTATCATCGTGAATCATATATGAATCCAATTTAAAGTCATCTACACATTGTTTTATAAATTCAAATGTCTTATCTGCAGGCATGCCTCTCCAATACATCTTATTGAAGTTTAAGTTATAGCAAAATCCGCATCTATGTTGGCATCCTTTTGTCGTAACACCAATATCAAGCATTCTCTTGGTATCACTTCCAAAGAACATAGACCCATCACTGATATAATCCTCAACATTAACTAAATGCCATGGCGCGGGCCTAGCTTCTCCAAGTTTGAAGTCTTTTGTATCTGGATTGTGTATTTTGTTGCCTTCTTTATCTTTAAATGAAATTCCAGTAACGGTTCTTAAATCAGCTCCTGTTTTTAAAGCCTTAATTAAATTTTTAAACGTTACCTCACCATCACCTCTAACAATAATATCCACATATTCATTATCCAAAGTTTGGTCTGCTAACATTGTTGCATGCACGCCGCCCCACACTAAAGGCAAAGACTTTCCAGCTAAGTCTCTAATATATTTTGCAGTTTCTAAGGCATATGTTATATGCTGTCCTGTCATAACAGAAATTGCGATACAAGTAGGATTTAAGGCAATGTATGATTTTAGTTTAGATTTACTATTAGAATCCACTCTTTCATCGATAAGTTTGACATTATATTCCTCTATGATATCAGCAGCTACTGCTAATAATCCATGTGGTGGAAAATGAGATACTTTAATTGTTTCTCCTCCATGGGGAAAAACTAGAACTATATCAGGACTCTCCATCAAACATCATTAAAATCGGCATTTCCCTTATTATTTAAATGTTTCATTAGACTAAAACTTAGGAAAAATAAATTAATCAGTAGATTTAAACCATTCTATAGTCTTTGTAATACCCTCGTTTAACCCAACTCTAGGCTCCCACTCTAGCTCTTTCCTTGCCCTGCTTATATCCGGGCATCTTACCTTTGGGTCATCTATTGGCAGATCCTTAAATACAATTTTACTTTTGCTTTTAGTTATTTTCTTTATTTTTTCAGCAAATTCAAGTATTGTATGTTCCTCTGGATTTCCAAGATTAACAGGCTCATTAACATTAGATATTATTAGCTTATAGATTCCTTCTATTAAATCGCTGACATAGCAGAAGCTTCTTGTTTGCCTGCCATCTCCATATATTGTAATTGGCTTGCTGCTTAATATCTGAGTCATGAAATTTGGTACTACACGGCC
>Ga0187833_10001275_pt1 | contig 28972 bp, 24 predicted proteins | sample ETNtaG_37_FD_167968 | JGI IMG/M metagenome (GOLD analysis project Ga0187833, IMG submission 167968) | Marine microbial and viral communities from oxygen minimum zone, Eastern Pacific Ocean - ETNP2014_SV_400_PacBio MetaG (Illumina Assembly) | ecosystem: Environmental > Aquatic > Marine > Hypoxic...
TGAGTTATGTGATAGAATTTATTTAACTGATGACAATCCTAGAAAAGAAGATCCAAAAAAAATCAGAACACAAATTAAAAAAAAGATTAGTAAAATTAAATTAGTTGAAATTCCCTCAAGGGAAATAGCTATTTCAAAAGCAATAAAAAATCTTAATTCAGGAGATATTCTACTAATTGCAGGAAAAGGACATGAAAATTATCAAGAGTATTTCAAGAAAAATTTTTTTTCAGATAAAAAAATTATTATAAAAAATATTAAATATAAAAATAAAATTTTATTAAAAAATTGGAAGTTAAACATTATAAAAGAAAAGTTAAAAAAAATTAAATTAAACAATAATCAAAAAATTAATTTAGCATCGATTAATTCTAAAGAAATTAAAAAAAATGATATTTTTTTTGGAATTAAAGGAAAAAAATTGGATGGCAATAGATATGCAAATGAGGCAATTAAAAATGGGGCTGCTTTAGCAATAATAGATAAAAATTATAACGGATTTAATTCAAAAAAAATAAAAGTAAATAACGCATTAAATTTTTTATCAAATTGTTCTAATTTGGTAAGAAAAGCATCAATAATTAAAGCAATTGCAATAACGGGGAGTTCTGGGAAAACTTCACTTAAAGAATTGCTAAGTTATTGCTTAAAAAAAATTGCTTCCACTGTTTATTCCAAGAAATCGTTTAATAATAAATTTGGAGTTCCTATAAGTTTATTTAATATACAGAAAAATAATATTTTTGGAGTTTTTGAAGTTGGAATGGATAAAAAAGGCGAAATAAATCACTTAACAAAGCTAATTATGCCCGATCTAGGTGTAATCACAAATATTTCTTATGCTCATATTAAAAACTTTAAAAATTTATATGAAATAGCTTTAGCAAAATCTGAAATGATAAATAATATTGTCCGCGAAGGATCAATTGTTTTAAATAAAGATGATAAATTTTTTAATTTTTTAAAAAATAAGGCCCTGAAAAAAAAATTAAAAATAATTTCATTTAGTAAAAAAAATAATGCAGATATACAAATGATTAAAATTATAAAAAAAAAATTAAATTATCTATTAATTCTAAAAATAAATAATAATATTAAAAAATTTATTATAAAAGAGAGTCTTAAATCTTATGTGGTCAATATTCTAGCAACTATTGCTGTAATATCGAATTATACGGACGTTCAAAACCTTAAAGAAAATTTTTTTTATAATTTTAAAATACCCAAAGGAAGAGGTGATTTTTCAAAAATAAAATTAAACAATAAATTAATAAATATTGTTGATGAAAGTTATAATTCAAATCCTTTATCGCTAGAATTTGCAATTAATAATTTTAATAAAATGAATGTTAGTTCAAAAAGTAAAAACATTTTATTGGGTGACATGTTAGAATTAGGAAAATTTTCAAAAATCCTTCATAAAGAAGCAGCAAAAATAGTGAATAAATCAAAAATAAATAAAGTCTTCGTATATGGAAAAGATATAAAAGAAACTTTCAACAAAATTAAAACACAAAAAAAAGGAAGAATATTAAATAGTAAAAAAGAAATTATAAGTTTAATAAAAAATGATTTCAGAGATAATGATTATCTAATGGTAAAAGCTTCAAATGCCACAGGCTTAAATAACATAATTTCTCAAATTAAACTAGGACAATTAAATGCTATATAGTTTATTTTCAAACCTTATTGATGTTTTTTCTTTTTTTAATATTTTTAAATATTTAACTGTCAGAACCGGTTTAGCAATGTTCACATCTATGTTTGTTGTTTTTTTAGTAGGAACTCCATTTATAAACTTTTTTTCAGCCAGGCAAATGCATAGTCCTATTCGTGATGATGGTCCAGAAGATCATATTGTAAAAAAAATCGGAACACCAACAATGGGAGGACTATTAATTTTATTAGGACTATTTTCTGGCATTTTGTTATGGGGTGATTTGTTAAACCCATATATTTGGTTTTTGATATATATTGTTGGTTCTTTTGGTTTACTCGGAGTTTATGATGATTATAAAAAAATTAAAATTAATAATTCTTCAGGCATTTCATTAAAAATAAAAATCATTTCTCAAATAACTCTAGCTTTTTTTGGAGTCTTAATTTTGATTTATTTTGCTGACTCTACTGAATTAAAAAATTTATATTTTCCTTTCTTCAAAAATTTATTAATTCACTTAGGTTGGTTCTTTATACCTTTTTATATTATTGTTATTGTTGGCGCTTCAAATGCAGTAAATTTAACAGATGGATTAGATGGTTTGGCTACCGTTCCTGTAATACTCGTGGCTGGTTGTTTTGCATTTATAAGTTATGTAACGGGAAATGTAGTTTTTTCAGAATATTTACAAATACCTTACATTCAAGATACTGGCGAGGTAGCAGTATTTTGTGGATCTATGATTGGCGCCTGTCTAGGATTTTTGTGGTTCAACGCTCCTCCTGCAAAAATATTTATGGGTGATACAGGATCATTGGCTTTGGGAGGTTCATTGGGAGCTGTAAGTGTAATTACAAAGCACGAGATAGTTTTAGCAATTACAGGAGGTTTATTTGTTCTTGAGGCAATTTCAGTAATAGTTCAAGTAATTTCATTTAAACTTACTGGAAAAAGAATTTTTAAAATGGCTCCCATCCATCATCATTTTGAAAAAAAAGGATGGCCCGAGTCAACAGTAGTGATAAGATTTTGGATTATATCTATCATTCTTGCAATAATAGGTCTTGCTACACTTAAATTAAGATAATGTCTGAATTAGTAAATCAATTTAATAATCAAAATATATTGATTTATGGATTTGGAAAAAGTGGGAGAGCTTGTTTTAACTATCTAAAAAAAAATAATAAAATTAAAATTTATGATGATAAAAAATCATCAATACCCAACAAATTAAAAAAAAAATCAATCAATAAAACAAAATTAATTTCAATACATTTTGATAGAATAGTTGTTAGTCCTGGAATAGACATTAGCAAATGTACTATAAAAAAATATCTCTCAAAAAATAAAAATAAAATTATAAGTGAATTGGATATTTTTTATTTAAACAACAAAAAAAATAAAAAAATAACAATTACAGGAACTAATGGAAAATCAACAACTTCAAAATTATTATATGATGTTCTAAAAAAACATGGCAAGGATGTAAGACTTGTCGGCAATATTGGAAATCCTTTGCTTTCAGAGAAGAATATCAGAATATCAACGATTTTTGTAATTGAAGCTTCATCTTACCAAATTGAATATAGCAAATATTTCAAAACTGATTTTGCGATAATATTAAATATTAGCCCAGATCATTTAGAAAGACATGGAACATTTAAAAATTATGTTAATTCAAAGTTTAGATTAATTAAAAGTCAAAAAAAAAATGCTTTTGCTTTTATTGAAAAAAATAATTTTGTTTTAAAAGAAAAACTAAAAAAAAATAAAATTAATTCAAAAATAATAAAAGTTAATCTTAAAATTTCAAATAAAATAAAAAAAAAAATTAAAAATCCTTATTTTGAAAATAAAAGTAACCAAAATAATTTGAAATTTGTTTTAGATATATCCAATAAACTTAAATTGAAAAAACAAAAAATTTTTAAAGCTATAAATTCATTTAAAGAACTAAATTTTAGGCAGCAGATATTATATAAAAATAAAAAATTATTAATTATTAATGATTCAAAATCTACAAGTTTTTCATCGAGCATTAATTTATTAGAATCTTATAAAAATATTTATTGGTTAGTTGGAGGAAAATTTAAAAAAGGTGATAAACTTGTATTAAATAAAAAATATTATAAAAATATAAAAGCTTATATTTTTGGAAAAAGAAAAAAATTTTTTGTAAAAAATTTGATAAATAAAATTAAATATAAAACTTTTGACAATATTAAAAGAGCACTAGTAGAAATTATTGCTGATGCAAAAAAAAATAATTCAAGTCCTATAAATATAATTTTTAGTCCATCGTCAGCTTCATTTGATCAATTTAGTAATTTTGAAGAGAGGGGAAAATATTTCAATTATCTTGTTCGAAAACTAAAAATAATAAATAAAATAAATGATAGATAATAATATTATATATAATTCATATTACAGTTGGTGGAAAAATATTGATAAATTATTATTATTATTAATATTGTCTTTATTTTTATTGGGTTTGTTTTTTTCTTTAGTTTCGACTTCGTTAATTGCTTCTGATAAATTAAACACAAATTCTTATTATTTTTTTGTTAAACATCTAATTTTTACTTTATTGGGGTTTACGATATTAATCATTTTTTCTTTTTTTGAAAAAAATAGACTATTAAATATTTGTTTAATTTTATTTATAGTTTTTTTTATTTCTTTAATTTTGTTGCCTTTTATTGGTGTAGAAGTTAAAGGTTCAAAAAGATGGATAGATCTAAATATATTACCTAGATTTCAACCTATTGAATTATTGAAACCTTTTTTCATTGTTTTGATTGCATCGATTCTTTCAATTAAAAGCAAAAAAAAAATATATTTTAATTATTTTTTAAGTACTTTAGTTGTAGTCCCAATAATTCTATTACTAATTTCCCAGCCAGATATTGGTCAAACTTTTTTAATTATTATGACATGGCTATCTTTAATATTTATATCAGGTGTAAATTTAATCATTTTCTTTCTTTTTTTTATTTTGATTTCTTCAGTTATATCGTACTTAGTTTTTTTTATTGAAAAGTTTGAATACATAAAGAATAGACTATTATCTTTTTTAGAGTCTAGTACTGGAAATAATTATCAATCTGAAAAAGCTTCTGAAGCTATAATGAATGGGGGTTTTTTTGGACAAGGCATTGGTGAAGGAACATTAAATTCTGAAATTCCTGAAGCTCATACAGATTATATTCTCTCAGTTATCTCAGAAGAATTTGGAGTAATAATAGTTATTGTGATTATGCTAATTTATTTAATTTTAGCCCACAAAGTAATTAATAAAATTGGCGAAGAAAAAGATAATAAAATAAAATTAATCTTATTAGGTTCAATTTCATTAATTCTTCTTCAAACTTTTGTTCACATAGGAGTAAACATAAGAATTCTTCCTACAACTGGAATGACTTTGCCTTTTTTAAGTTATGGCGGCTCATCAATTATAAGCACAGCAATTCTATCTGGTATTATTTTAAATTTAAGTAAAAGAAAAATAAATTAACTATGAAAAAAATATTAATTAGCACGGGAGGATCTGGAGGACATGTAATTCCTGCTATAGCTTTATTTGATCATTACAAAGGAAATTTTGAAATATATTTAGTTTCGGACAATAGAGGGGCCAAATATATTGATCAAAACAAATATCCTTTTGAAATAATTGATACACCAAAAATTTCAGATAATATTTTTAAAATACCATTTATTTTAATTTTTTTTTTAATATCAATTATTAAATCATATTTTTGCCTAAGAAAAAAAAATATCAAATATTTAGTAAGCACAGGTGGATACATGTCATCACCTTTTTGTATTGCTGCCAGATTATTAAATGTAAAAATTTTTCTTTTTGAGCCGAATATGGTTTTAGGTAGGTCAAATAAAATTTTTTTAAGTTCATCTAAAAAAATAATTTGTTATTCAGAACAAATTAGAAATTTTCCAAATAAATACAAATATAAAATTTTACTGATTAACCCATTATTGAGAAAAGAAATATATTCTTCAGAAAAAAATATTAAACGTGAAAATGGGTTATCTTTTAAAATATTGATAATAGGTGGTAGTCAAGGTGCTAATTTTTTTGATGAAAAAATAAAAGAATTAGTAATAAAGTTATCAAAAGAAAATGAAATTTATTTAATTCAACAAATATCCGATGAAAATAAAAAAATAAAGCTAAGCAAACAATACAATGAGATTAATTTGAAATATGAATTATTTGATTTTAATAATGAGCTTTATAAGAAATTTAATGATGTTGATTTTGCTATTACTCGTGCAGGCGCTTCAACGATTTCAGAGTTAAGTTTTTATAATATACCTTTTTTAGCAATACCCTTCCCTCACGCCAAAGATAATCATCAATTCTATAATGCCAAATATTATTCTGATAAAGATTTGTGCTGGTTGGTGAAACAAGAAAATTTTGATTCTAATAAAATAGTTAATCTTCTAACAAATTTAATAAAGGATAAAAAAGATTATTTATTAAAAAAGTCAAATATGAAAAAATTTTCTTACCAAAATAATTGGAATAATATAAATCAAAAATTAACAGTTTTAATTAATGAAAATTAAATTAGCCAAAACAGAATTAATTCATTTCGTTGGTATTGGCGGAATTGGTATGAGTGGTCTAGCTCTTATCATGAAAGAATTAGGTTTTAAAATACAAGGAAGCGATATTTCTTTTAATAAAAATATTGAAAGATTAAAAAAAAATAAAATTAAAGTTTTTATTGGTCATAAAAAACAAAATATAAAAAATTCAACAATTTTAGTAATTTCATCTGCTGTAAAAAAAAATAATTTAGAACATTTAGAAGCAAAAAAAAAAAAACTTCCAATTTATAAAAGAGGAGAAATGCTTGCTCACTTGGTTTCTTTAATGAGAAATATTGTTATTGCTGGATCACATGGAAAAACAACCACAACATCTTTAGTATCAAATATTTTTTCAAAGGCAAAAATAGACCCAACAATTATAAATGGCGGTGTTCTAAATTCATTTGGAAATTCAGCAAAACTAGGAAAAAGCAATTGGTGCATTTTAGAGTCTGACGAGTCAGATGGAAGTTTTATTAAAGTGCCACCAACTTACTCAATAGTCACAAACATAGATCAAGAACATATGGATTATTATAAAACCATTGATAATTTAAAAAATAAATTTATCAATTTTATTGAAAAAACACCTTCAATTGGCAAATCATTAGTTTGTTTAGATGATATAAATAATAGAGAGGTATTAAAAAAAGTTGCAAATAAAAATTATTGTACCTATGGAATTAACAAAAATTCTAATTTTAAAATAATAAATATTTCTCAAAAAATAAATTATTCAAAGTTTGATGTGAAAATAACCCTACCAGGAAATTTAATAAAATTTATTAAAAATATAAAATTACCAATTATTGGACTACACAATATTAGAAATGCAACTGCTGCTTTAGCTGTGTCATCCTTGATTGGTATATCTGGTAGAATAATAAAAAAAGGTTTAAAAGAATTTGAAGGAGTAGAAAGAAGATTTAATAAATTGTTTTCTTTACAAGGTGTTCTATTTTTTGATGATTATGCCCATCATCCAACAGAAATAAAAGAAGTTTTGAATGGAGTTAAAGAAGTATATAAAAACAAAGAAATAGTTTGTGTTTTTCAACCGCACAGAATCAGTAGAGTAAAAAATTTAAAAAAAGAATTTTCTTTTGCATTTAAAAAAGCTGATACAGTTGTACTCTGCCCCATATATAAAGCTGGAGAAAATATTAGATTAGGATTCACTTATTCAAACTTTGCGAGAGAAATAATTAAAAATTCTAATGTAAAATTAATTTTAATTAAAAATAATTTAGACCTTGCAAAATTTATCAAACAAAACATTTATGGTCATAAGATTGTTATAGGAATGGGCGCCGGTTCAATATCAAATTGGATGAAAAAATTACCAAAATTATTATAATGAATATTGACGATATAGAAAAATACTCAATAGATTTAAAAGGTAAATTTTTTTTTGACTATGAATTGAAAAAAACAAATTGGTTCAATATTGGTGGTAAAACAAAAATATATTATAGACCAGAAACACTACAAGAATTAATTGAATTTTTAAAATTATATAATAATAGAGGGAAAATATTTGTAATTGGAGCAGGCTCAAATATTTTGTTTCAAGATAGCTTATTTAATGGAGTTGTAATTAAATTAGGTAAAAATTTTTCAAAAATTTCCCTTTTAAATCATACTACAGTTATTGTGGGTACTGGAACCCTTGACAAGCAATTATCTGAATTTGCTTTAGAAAATAGTATTGGTGGTTTTGAGTTTTTATCTTGTATTCCTGGAACAGTAGGTGGTGGATTAAGAATGAACTCAGGATGTTTTAATAGAGAAATTAAAGATATTTTAATTTCAGTTCAGGCAATTGACAGATTTGGTAAAGTTTCAACAATACCAGCAAATAAAATTAAATTTTCATATAGAAAATGTGATCTACCAGAAGATATCATTTTTTTAAGTGCAACTTTTAAAGGTAGCGAAAAAAATCAATCTTTAATCAAAAAAGAAATTAATTCTTTAAAAATTAAAAAAGAATTAGTTCAACCAACTAGAATAAAAACTGGAGGAAGCACATTTAAAAATCCTATTAATCAAACTGATAAGAAGGTTTGGAAGTTAATAAAAGAATCAATTCAATTAGATACAGAATTTGGCGATGCGGCGATTTCTCAAAAGCACTGTAATTTTTTTATTAATAAGAATAACGCAAATTATAAAGATATGAAAAAACTAATTGATTTTGTTAAAAATAAAGTAATGTCAAAAACAGGAATTAAATTAGACTTAGAAATAATTTTAGTAGAATAAATGAAAAAAAAAATATTAATATTGGCTGGAGGATTTTCTAAAGAAAGAGAAATAAGTTTAAAAACTGCCAGAGGAGTTAATAAAGCTCTTGTAAAAAAAAAATATTTAACAAAAATTTGTGAACCAGATGGTAATTTAGTTAAAACTTTAAGACATTTTAAACCAAATGTGGTGTTTAATGCTTTACATGGAAGATATGGAGAAGATGGCTATATTCAGTCATTATTAGAATCTGAAAAAATCAAATATACCCACTCAGGTGTTTTGGCTTCTGCAATTGCAATAGATAAAGAAATTTCAAAAAAAAAATTTAAAAAAAAAAAAATCCTAACACCTAAATATTTTAAATTTAGTTTTAAAAAAAAAATTAAAAAAAATGAATTAATAAAAAAAATTAAAAAACAATTAGGTTTCCCGGTTGTTATTAAACCTTTCAATGAAGGTTCTAGTGTAGAGGTATATATCTGTAGCAAATTAAATTTTATAAATAATTTAAAAAAATTATTTGATTATAAAGAAATTATGATTGAAAAGTATATTCCTGGAAGAGAAATACAGGTTGCTATTTTAGGAAACAAAAAACTTGGAGCAATAGAACTAAAACCAAAAAGAAAATTTTATGATTACCAGGCAAAATATAATACAAATGCCAAAACCAAGCATATCATACCAGTTAAAATTGATAAAAAATATTTAAATAAAGTACTGGAGATAGCCTTAAATGCTCATAAAGTCATTGCTTGTAGAGGTGTAACTAGATCAGATTTTAAATTTTACAAAAATAAATTTTATTTATTAGAAATTAATACTCAACCTGGCATGACATCACTTTCTTTAGTGCCCGAGATAGCAAATTATAATAAAATGAGTTTTATTCAGCTTATCGAATGGATAATAAAAGATGCATCAATCAATAGATAAAAAACAGAAATATTTACTGTATTTAATAATTTTTTTATTTTTAACTACAATTAACAATTTTTCTTTAATTAGGAGTAAAGAATTATTATCTAACATTAAAACTATAGAAGTAAGTGGATTAAAAAATAATTTAAATCTAAGTATTAAAAAAAATTTTGAATTTTTATTAAACAATAATATTTTTCAAATTGAAAAAGAATTATTAGAAAATAAGTTGGATCTTTACAATTATTTACAAAATTATAAAGTATTTAAATTATATCCATCAAAAATTATCATAAAATTAACACAAACAAATTTGCTAGCTACTACAATAAAAAATAATCAAAAATATATAATTGGATCTAATGGTAAATTAATTAATTTTGAAATATTCAATATAAATAATGATTTACCACATATATTTGGTAATTTCACAGGTGAAGATTTCATTTTGTTAACAAAAATAATTAATCAAACTGAATTTGATTATAATAATATAAAAGATTTTTTTTTCTTTCCAAGCGAGAGATGGGATATAAAAACAAAAAATAATGTAACTATTAAATTGCCAATAAAAGACATAAAATATGCTTTTATAAAAGCTCAAAATATAATTAAAAGTAATGAGTTAAATAATAATAATATTATTGATCTTAGAATAGCAAATCGAGTAATTCTATTAAATGAGTGAAAAAAATTTTGAGACTTTTATTGATTTTGGTTCATCAAAAATAAGAATAGCAGTATTTGATAATGATTATTCAAAAATAAATTTCTTTTCTGAAAAAAAATGTTTTTCAAATTTTAATTTAGATAATTTTAACTTAACAAATTCCAAAAAAGTAATTGAAGAATTAATTCAAATTTCCGAAAAAAAAATTGGGATTCATATAAATAGCGTTAATTTAATGATCGATACACCTGATTTATTTTCAATCGATTTATCAATCAAAAAAAATTTAGAAGAAAAAAAAGCAAATAATGATGACATTAAATATTTATTGCAAGAAGCAAAGCGACTGGTTCAAAATAATAATTTTGATAAAAAAATTATTCATATAATAATCGAAAAATTTGTTTTTGATGATAAAACATTTTACTCAATTCCAGAAGAAAATCTAAAATGTAATTATTTAACTCTTGAAATTAAATTCATTTGTTTATCAAATATAATTTTTAATCAACTCAGTAAGCATTTGAAAGAAAATCACATATCTATCAAAAATATTTTATGTTCAAGTTACATAAAATCACTAAATTATAATCAGTTATTTAAAAATTATGATAAAAAAGTTTTTTTAGATATTGGATACAGAAAGAGCTGTCTTTCAATTTTTGATAAATACAGATTAATTCAATTTAATATTGTTCCTCTTGGAGGCAATCATATCACTAAAGATATTTCACAAGTTCTAAATATAAGCGAAGAAGATTCAGAAAATATTAAGACGAGTTTAAATCAAACTGAAACTATATTTTCCAATGATTCAAAAGAAGAATTTATTTCTAATTCTGAAATAAGAAATAAACTAAAAAAAAATATATCACTCGATTTACTTAAAAAAGTTATTTATGCAAGAATTGATGAAATATTAAATTTAAGTTTAAAAAATATAAATTTTTCTTCACAAATTGAAAATAAAAATAAATGTATTTTAGTTTTTACTGGAGACGGATCTAAAATTTTAGATAAAAATTCCATATATTTAGAAAATAAATTTAATTTTTTTAATGAAATGAATTTTTTTGAAGAAAGTACGAATACAATTTGTCAATCAGGTTACAATTTTTACAAGAAAAATTATTTTTATGAGATCAATATTGTCTCAAAAAAACTGAAAAAAACTGGTTTTTTTGAGAAGTTATTTCATTTTTTTAGCTAACTTTTTAGTATTTTCTTGTAACATTTATTGTATTTTTTTATTTTTTTGTTTTTTATATAAAATCTATGTGTCTATATTAAATCAGAAAACTGTAAAAAAGCCCATACAGGTTAATGGCTTAGGTCTTCATACTGGATTAGAAGTTAGAATGAAAATTTTACCGTCAGATCCAAACACAGGAATTTTATTCAAAAGAATTGATTTAAAAAATAATAATATTGTTATTCCAAGTGTATTTAATGTAACAAACACAAATCATTGTACAACGGTATCTAATGAATTTGGAGTAAAAGTTTCTACAATCGAACATTTGATGGCCGCAATGTATGGACTCGGAGTTGATAATGCATTAATTGAAATTAACTCAGAAGAAATTCCAATTTTGGATGGATCGGCAAAAAATTTTGTTGATCTGTTTTTAGAAAACGGTTTTGAAGTTAGTCAGTTACCAATCAAGCTTATTAAGATAGAAAAAAATCTAAGCGTCAAACAAGGACAAAAATATATTTCTATAGATAAATCTAAAGTTAGTTTAGATATAGATTTTGAAATTAAATACTCCAATCCAGTAATCGGCACTCAAAGAAATAGAATAAATGTATATGAACAAGACTTAAAAGATATTTATAATTCTAGAACATTTTGTCTCTATGAAGATGTGGAAAAATTGAGACAAATGGGATTAGCTAAAGGCGGCAGTCTAGATAATGCAATAGTTGTAAAAAATAAAAAAATTCTAAATGAAGATGGATTAAGAAACGAACTTGAATTTGTTAATCATAAAATTTTAGATTGTATTGGGGATCTCTATCTTGCGGGATATAAAATTATAGGTTCAATTAAATGTTCACAAGGTGGTCATAGTTTAACAAATCAATTACTTAGGGAAGTATTAAAAAACAAAAGTAATTATTCTGTATTAGAGCTTAAAGAAAAAACTTTACCACATACATTTATTAGCAAATCCCAATTAAAATCCATAGCATAATAATTAGAATTTTTTTCAATTTCTGATAAGAATTTAGGATGAATTCTATTGTAAAATATTTTACTATTTTGTTAATTACTCTTCCAATTGCTTGTAAAAATAAAGATAGCTCTATTTCATTAATTCAGGAAGAGGATTTGGATCTTCAGATGATTTCTGCATATAAAGAAGGCTTGCAAGAACTAGAAGAAGGCGATGTCATATTGGCAGCAAAAAAATTTAATGAAGCAGAACTTTTGTATCCTCAATCGGTATGGGCACCACGTTCTTCTTTAATGGCAGCTTATTCATATTATTCACAATTATACTATTCTGATACAATTAGAGAATTAGAAAGATTTTTTAAAACTTATCCTAATCATATAAGAAAAGACTACGCCTATTATTTATTGGGAATGACTTATTACAATCAGATTACAAGTGAAAAAAAGGATCTTGGGCCAATAGAGGAGGCTAAAAAAAATTTTGAATTTGTAATTAAAAATTTTCCAAATACAGATTATGCTTTAGATTCAGAATTTAAATTAGAATTAATTGAAGAAGTTCTCGCTTCCAAAGAAATGTATCTTGCAAAATATTATATAGAAAGAGAAAAATGGATACCAGCAATTAATAGATTTAAAAATGTAATTAAAAATTATGAAACTTCTATATATGTTGAAGAGGCTCTTCATCGATTAGTAGAGATTTATTTTAGAATTGGGCTAATTGAAGAGTCTAAAAAATATGCAAGTTTGCTTGGTTATAATTATCAATCTGGAGAATGGTATGAGCACTCATATAGAGTTTTTAACAAAGATTACAAAAAAATATCTAAATCAAATAGAACAAAGAATAAAAATTCAATTTTAGAAAAAATTAAGTCACTACTTAAATAGCGCAATGGGTAGTATTTTGATTAAAAAAAAATATTTGTTAAAAATTCAACAATTAAAAAAGCACAATCAACTTTATTACGAAAAAAATACCCAAAAAATTTCTGATAATGAATTTGACATCTTAAAGAAAGAAATATTAGAATTGGAAAAAAAATATGATTATTTAAAAGATAAAGAATCTCCATCAATATCTGTAGGATATAAGCCCTCAAAAAAATTTGTTAAATTGAAGCACAGAGTTCAAATGCTTTCACTTTCAAATGTGCTTGATAAAGAAGATTTACGAAATTTTGAAAAAAGAATTTTTAATTTTTTAAATATTAATACAGATCATGTAATTGAATATAGCGTGGAGCCAAAAATTGATGGAATATCGGCTTCTTTAACATACAAAAATGGAAAACTTGTAACTGGTTTATCAAGAGGAAATGGTACTGAAGGCGAAATAATTACTGAAAATCTTAAAACAATTTCCGATATTCCAAAAAAAATAAATTCCAATAATTTCCCGAAAGATATAGATATAAGAGGAGAAGTTTTTATTACTAATGCTGATTTTGAGAAAATAAAAGATAATTTTGCAAATCCTAGAAATACAGCTTCCGGATCTCTTAGGCAAAAAAATCCAAAAGAAACAAAAAAAATACCTTTAAAATTTATCGCCTATACTTATGGTTACTATAAAAATAGTAATTTTAGAAAACAATCAGAGTACTTAAAATCTTTGGAGAAGTGGGGATTTAAAGTTAGTAAATTTAACAAAATAATTTCTGGTATAGAAAATTTAATTAATTATCACAAAGAATTTGAAAAAAACAGATTTGACATGGATTATGATGTCGATGGTTTAGTTTATAAAATAAATGATTTTAATTTACAAAGCAGATTGGGTTATGTGGCAAATGCACCAAGATGGGCAACAGCTCACAAATTTTCTGCAGACAGCTCGTTTTCTAAAATTTTAAATATTAATATTCAGGTTGGAAGAACTGGTGCTTTAACTCCGGTAGCTAAAATAAAACCAGTTAATATTGGTGGGGTTGTTGTATCCAATGCTACTTTGCACAATGAAGATGAGATAATAAGAAAAGATATAAGAATCGGAGATACAGTTAAAATTGAAAGAGCGGGCGATGTAATTCCCCATGTGTTATCTGTTGATTTAACTAAAAGAAGCAAAGATTCAAAAAAATATGTTTTTCCTGATAAATGTCCTTCTTGCGGATCTAAAGCAATTAAAGAATTTAATGCAATTACAAAAAAATATGACGCAATAAAAAGATGTCCAAATGAAGGATTTAAATGTGAAAAAGTTGCCATAGAAAAAATAAAACATTTTATATCTAAAGAAGCTCTAAATATCGATGGATTGGGAAAAAAGGTTGTAGAAAAATTTTGGGAACTAAAATTAATAAGGTTACCTCAAGATATTTTCAAATTAAATTTTCATAAAATAGAAAAACTAGACGGCTGGGGAAAATTATCAGTATCTAATTTGAATTATGCTATTAATGAATCAAAAAAAATAAATTTGAATAGATTTATTTATGCCTTAGGAATTAGACATATTGGATTAGAAAACGCAAAATTATTATCACAACATTTAAAATCGGTAAAAAATTTTTTTGAAATGGCAAAAAATTTTAATTTAAATACTTTATCAAATATTGATGGTATTGGTGATACTCAAATTAAATCTCTGAAAAATTTTTTTTCAGATAAAATAAGTTTGAGTGTTATCAATGAATTGAAACATTTTCTTGCAATTGCAAATAATATTCAAAGCATTAAAGGAATATTTAAAAATAAAACTTTTATGTTTACAGGTAAACTCGAAGATATTAGTAGGTCAGAAGCAAAATCAATAATCGAAAAAAAAGCAGGAAAAATTGCAAGTAATGTAAGCAAAAATCTAGATTATCTGGTTGTTGGAATAAATCCTACTAATAAGAAAGTAATTCAAGCCAAAGAATTAAATGTAAAAGTAATAGATCAAAAAGAATGGCAAAAAATGTTAAATTAAATTTAACAACCATTTTTTTTCTTTTGAATCTAAAAATTTAGAAATTTTAGAATAAACTTCTAAATGATATTCTGATAAATAATTTTTTTCTCCTTTATTTAATAATTTAAAATTAATTAAATCAGTATCAATAGGTGCAAAAGTTAAATTTTTAAATAAGTTCTTATTTTTATATTTTTTAATATAAACTAAGTTTTCAATTCTAATTCCAAACTTATTTTTTCTATAATAACCAGGTTCATTGCTTAATATCATCCCAGGTTTTAAAGGAACTTCATTATATTTAGATATAGCTTGAGGTCCTTCATGAACATTTAAAAAAAAACCAACACCATGACCTGTACCATGAGCATAATCTAGATTAATCTTATTTAAAGAATATCTTGCACTTTTATCAATAATTTTACCTGTTTTTTTTTTATTTAAATTTGTATTTGCAACAGCAATATGGCCTTTTAAAACTCTTGTAAAAATATCTTTAATTATTTTTGGTGGTTTGTTGAAACATAAAGTTCTGGTTACATCGGTTGTGCCATATTTGTATTGGCCGCCAGAATCACACAAAAAAATATCATTTTTTTTAATTTTTCTTTGTGATAATTTATTAGCTCTATAATGTATTATAGCGCTATTTGGACCCGATCCTGCAATCGTATTAAAACTTGGATAAAGATAATTAGTATTTTGTTTTCTAAATTTTTCTAATTTTTTTTCAGCATCAATTTCAGTAAAATTAAATTTTTTGTTATTTTTTAACCAATATATAAATTTTGTTAAAGCCACACCATCATAGATATGAGTTTTAACCATATTTTTTATTTCAGTTTGATTTTTAATTGCTTTCATTTCATAGCAAGGATCAACGTAACTTTTACAAATAAATTTAGATTTAATTATAGATTCATTAAATACTGAGCAAGTAGAACTATCAATACAGAAATATTTTCCAGGTAATTTACTAATTAAACTAAAGAATTCATTAAAATCAGAAAAATTAAAATTTTTATAAGGATATCGATTTTTTATTTTAGTAATTTTTTTTTTTGATGAAAAAAAATAAATCTTTTTATTTTTTGTTAAAATAATTTGGCAGTTGGGTATTGGACTATAAGGATTATCCTTTCCTCTTAAATTAAGCAACCACGCAACATTTTCAGGAGCGCTTATGAATATGTTGTCTATTTTGTTTTTTTTAAGATATAAAATTAATTTATTAATTTTTGAATTTATACTTTCGCCAATAACTTTATCGTCCAAAATATAAAATGATTCTTTTCTATGATCATATATTTTCTTTACGTCTATAAGATCAATTAGATTTTGTTTTATTGGAAATAAATTACAACTATCTTTGAAACTTCTTTTTAATGAGTTATTGGTAAATAATTTAGGATCAAATCCTAATAATAATTCTTTTTTATATTTTCTTAATAGATCATGTGGAATTAACTTTGGAATTTCAATTATTTTAAAATTATTCCCAGATTCTATTTTTGATTGCAACATATATCTTCCATCAACAAAAAGAAAATTTTCATCTTTTAGTATTATTGCTAAACCAGCAGAACCAGAAAAATTTGAGATTGTTTTTAGTCTATTGGGAAATGCATATTCAGAAAAAAACTCATCATTTTTTGGTACAATATAACCATCTATATTGTGTAGTTTTATTAAATCTCTTAATTTATTAATTTTTCTATCAATCACTTTAGTTTAATTTTTTTTTGATATCTTATCCAACCTGGACTCTTAATTTCACTCTCAAATTCAATATCTTGATTAAATTCAAAATCATTATTTTGATCTTCTGTAAAAAAATTATTTTTTTCAAGGTGTTCATTTGGAAGTTCATCTATAAATCTTGAAGCCATACTATCTATCCAATCTCCATGGTAAAATCTATTCATAGAAAAAGATATATAGACTAGCTTTTTAGCTCTTGTAATTCCAACGTAAGCCAATCTTCTTTCTTCTTCTAATCCTTTTTCACCTTTTTCTTCAATTGATTTTTGATGAGGAAACAATCCTTCTTCCCATCCTGGTAAAAAAACCACATCAAATTCCAGGCCTTTTGAAGCATGGATAGTCATTAAATTTACTTTCTGCCCTTCCCAGTTGCGATCTATAGAAGTAGCTAAAGCAACATGTTCTAAAAAACTTTCAAGATTATCAAACTCTTTCATGGCGTTTAATAATTCTTTGATATTTTCTAATCTATTTTCATTTTCTAAATCTTTTTTGTTTTTTAGCATTTGGCTATAACCCGATTCATCTAGGATAGTTTGTAATAATTTAATATGTCCAAATTTTTTAACATTAAAATTGTTTCTCCATTTTTCTATTAGATTTAAAAATGAAGTTAAACCTATTTTTGTTTTAGGTTTAATTTTATTATTCTCTAAAAGTTTTTTTGAGGCAACTTCTAACGAAAGTTTATTTTTTTTTGCATATTCATTAATTTGTTTTATTGTACTATCACCGATTGATCTTTTAGGAACATTAATAATTCTTTCAAAAGATAAATCATCCTGAGCTTGATGAATAATTTTTAGGTAAGCAATGCAATCTTTAATTTCTGCTCTTTCATAAAATTTTATTCCACCAATAATTCTATACGGAAGTCCAATTTTCAAGAAACGTTCTTCAAATTCTCTAGTTTGAAAAATTGCTCTTACTAATATTGAAATATTGTTAAGTGAATATTTTTTTTTTAATTTTTCTATCTGATCTGCCGTTCCTGTCGCTTCATCCTTGCCATTTTTATAACAATTTAAAGAAACTAATTCACCATTATCACTGTTGGTATATAATTTTTTTCCTACTCGGTTTTGATTATTTTCAATTAACTTTGAAGCCGCAGATAGAATATTTTGTGTTGATCTATAATTTTTTTCAAGTCTAATTATTTTAGTATTTTCATAAATTTTATCAAATTTAAGAAAATTTTTAATTTCAGCTCCACGCCAACTATAAATTGATTGATCATCATCACCTACACAACAAATATTTTTGTTATATTCTGCTAAATAATTAAGCCACTTACTTTGAATTAAATTTGTATCTTGATACTCATCAACTAAAATATACTTAAAATTTTTTGAATAGAGTTTTGTAATTTCTGAATTTTTTTCAAAAATTTTTACACAATGTAATATTAAATCACCAAAATCACAGGCATTTAAATCCATTAGTTTGCTTTGGTAAATTTTATAGATATTTAAAAAACCTTTCTCCAATACATCTTTTTTTTTTAAAATAACATCTTCGGGATACCATCCTTTATTCTTCCAATTATCAATAAATGACAAAATATATTTTTGAGAAATTTTTTTAATATCAATATTTTCAGCTTTGCAGATATTTTTAATCAATCGCTCCTGATCATCTTGATCAATGATAGAATAATTTGAATGTAAACCAACTGCCGGAGCATGTTTTCTCAAAAGTTTGGCGCAAATAGAATGAAAAGTTCCAAGCCACGAAAGTCCAATTGCCTCTTTTTTTAAAATTTTACTAACTCTATTTTGCATTTCTTTTGCGGCTTTATTAGTAAAGGTGACAGCAATAATTTGGTTTGGAAATGCCTTTTTTTGTTTAATTATGTGAGCAATTCTTGAAGTTAAAACTTTAGTTTTTCCAGATCCTGCGCCCGCAACAATTAACAAAGGTCCATTGAGGCAAGAAACAGCTTCTTTTTGCTGTTCATTTAGGTTTTTTAAGTATTCCAAATTTAACATTTATATTTTTATAGTATAAATCGTACTTTCATAGTTATGAAAAAATTTAATATAAAAAAACATTATAATAAATTTATTGAACCACATTATGCTAAAATTATTAATTATGCCAAATATACAAAACATGAGTACCGTGAGATTTTTATTTTAGCTATAATAATATTATTTTCATGCATAATATATTTATCTTTACCAGTTTTTTACAATTATGAAAGTTTTGATAAAGAACTTCGTAATAAAATTTATAAAGATTTTAAGTTTGATATAAAAAATATAAAAGGAATAACATATAGTATTATTCCAAAACCTCACTTTTTAATTGAAACATCTAATTTGTTTTTTTCAACTGATAGTGAAAAAGAACTTGCAAAAATTAATAATCTTAAAGTTTTTCTATCATTAGCAAATTTGCATAATAAAGAAAAAATTAATATTAAAGAAATCAAAATTAATAAAGCGAATTTTTATTTAAATAATATAATTATAAAAAATTTTCACAAACATTTGCAAGCTAATATTACCAAACCAATCAAAATTAATAATAGTATTTTTTTTTATTTAGACAAGAATGATGTTGTAACTACAATTTCTCCAATAAAAAATTTTGAATATTTTATTGACATAAAAAAAAGAGAAAAAATTTTGAATATTTTGGGAAAAATATTTGATACTGATTATAATTATAATTGGAAAAAAGATTATTCAATTCCAAAAATTTCAAAAAGTAATTTAATTTTTAAAAATCCAAACATTAAAATCATAAATCAAATTGAAAAAAATAGTGAAAACAGAATATTTAATGGAGTTGTAAAAGCAAAATTTTTAAATAATGAATTAAATTTAACCTATTCTTATAATAAAAATAAAAATAAAATTAAAATTAAAACAATAAATGGCAACTCAAATATTAATGATAAAGTTCAAATGATTGGAGATATAGAATTAAATCCGTTTTTCTTTAATGTAAATTTAAATTTATTAGATATAGACTTTAATCTGATAACACAAAAATTATTTTTATACATATATTCAATAAATAATTTTATTCATCCAAATTTTAATGGAAATTTAATTTTAAAACTATCTAATTTAGATAACAGGTCATTCGAAAATGCCGTGTTTAATTTTAAATTTATCGAAAAACAAATAAAATTAGATCAATCAAAAATAAATTTAAATGAAATTGGCAAAATTAATTTCTCAGGTTTTGAATATTTGGAAAAAGATAATAAATTATTCCTTAAATTACAGATGGAATTAAAAGTTAATGATCAAAACAAATTTTATAGAAGATTTCAAATACCTAAAAAAAATAGAATAAATTTAAAAAAAATTCATTTCGACCTACAGAAAGATGTTGATGAAAATGTATATTTTATATCTAATATAAAATATAATTCTGATGATAAATCTAAAAAAGAAAACAAAACTGCATCTGAATTAGAAACTTATCAGATAAATAATATTCAAAAATTAATAAAAATAATTAAAGAAGAATTCGAAAAAATCAACTAGGTCCAACCATTTTTTTTGGATCTACAATTTTATCATAGTCTTTTTCTTTTATTAAACCAGATTTAATAGCCTCATCTTTTAGTTTAGTTTTATTTTTTAATGCATTTTTAGCAATTTTTGCTGCATTGTCATAGCCAATATACGGAGTGAGTGCTGTTACTAACATTAATGAATTATCCAATAATTCTTTAATTCTTTTTTTATCAGCTTTTAGACCAGAAATACAATACTTCGCAAAGCTCTTTGATGAATCTGCCATTATGTGTATTGATTGTAAAATATTATGTATAATTAATGGTTTAAAAACATTTAATTCAAAATGACCATGCGATCCTGCTATTGTAACACCATTATGATTTCCAATCACTTTCACACAAACCATTGTCACTGCTTCAGACTGAGTAGGATTTACTTTTCCTGGCATAATTGAAGATCCGGGTTCATTAGCTGGTAAAATTAATTCACCATATCCGGCTCTTGGACCCGATCCCAAGAATCTGATATCATTAGCTATTTTCATTAAACAAACAGCCGTTGTATTCATCGTTCCAGAAAAATTAACTATAGCATCATGAGCAGCTAATGAAGCAAATTTGTTTGGCGCAGGTTTAAATGGAAGTTTTGTAATTTTTCGTAGTTCAGCCACAATTTTTTTGTCAAAACCTTTTTTGGTATTTAGTCCAGTTCCTACAGCTGTACCTCCTTGAGCTAATAAATATATTTCGTCTAAAGCTTTTTTCATTCTTTCAATACATTTTGTTAGTTGAGAATGATATCCAGAAAATTCTTGACCCAAAGTTATAGGTGTTGCATCTTGCAAATGTGTTCTTCCAACTTTGACAATTTTTTTAAATTCTTTTTCTTTTTTTTTTAATTCCATATTAAGCAAGTTAAGACAAGGTATCAATTTTCCTTTTGCTCTTATTGCTATAGCCATATGCATAGCAGTGGGAAATACATCATTTGTTGATTGAGATTTATTTACATGGTCGTTTGGATGAACTGGTTTTTTGCTTCCCAGTCTACCTCCAAGAATTTGAATAGCTCTATTAGCAATTACTTCGTTAACGTTCATATTTGTTTGAGTGCCAGAACCTGTTTGCCAAACTTTTAGAGGAAAATGATCATTTAACTTTCCAGAAATAACTTCGTTAGCTGCTTTAATAATTGCTTTGCTTATTTTTTTATCAAGATCTCCGTTTTTTGCATTTACAATTGCAGCAGCTTTTTTAATCATTGCAATTGATTTAATTACAATGGGTCTTACTAAAAAATCACCAATATTAAAATATTTACTAGATCTTTGTGTGGACGCCCCCCAATACTTATCCACAGGTACATTTATAACCCCGATACTATCACGCTCTTTTCTATTTTTCATAGTTTAAAAATTAATGACAATGTTCTATTTCTTATACAATAAATATATTAAAAATCATAGTATGCACAAAATAGTTGCTGATAGGAGTCAAATGACAAATTTTGAAAAAGTTGGTTTTTTTATGAAAATTTTTGGACAAGAAGTGAAAACTTCAGCAGGACTTAGTACTGATAAAATAAATTCACTTAGAATAAGCCTAATAAACGAAGAATTAGAAGAGCTAAAAAAAGCATTATCTGAGAACAATATAGTTGAGGTTGCTGATGCTCTTACTGATATTTTATATGTTGTTTATGGCGCGGGCCACGCATTTGGTATTAATCTAGATAAGTGTTTTAAAGAAGTTCAAGATTCGAATATGAGCAAACTAGGAGAAGATGGAAAACCTATTTATAATGAACATGGAAAAGTAATGAAAGGCCCAAAATATTTCAAACCAGACTTAAGTAAATTTTTAAAGTAAATAATTTATTTTATCCAATCAGGTTTTATTATTTTTAGAACTGCATTCTCGCTGTTATATTTAATTTTAGGATTAAAGTTATTACTTAGATATTTTAAAATTGCAAATGGATATTGATTATTGATTAAAACTTTTCCAATTTCATTGTTATTATTTTTTATTGTAGCTCCCTCTATCAATTTTCCGTCAATTAATTGTATGGGTAACAATCTTTTTGATAGTTTGTCTCTTAATTTTATTCGTGAAGTAATTTCTTGTCCAATATAACAACCTTTCTTAAAATCAATTCCATTTAATTCTTCGAAATTACACTCTATTCCAAATAATTTATTCCTTAATTTTTCTGTATTTTGTTGAGGAATACCAAGTTGATAACTTTGTTTGTAATAGTCATTTGAGTTAGTAGATTTTAAATTTAACTTTTTTAAAGATAAATAAAGTTTTTCTAGATTAATTATTAGTCTTCCTCCTAGCTTTTTATGTCTTGGATCCAAAAAAACTGGATCTTCTCCATATTTAAAGGTATTTCCTAGCAAATCTTTTGCCTTATCAAATGACATAAATTTTTCATAACTAAAAGACGCAACTACAAATTCGTTGCTTAGATTTAATATTTCAACATGAGATCTAAGTTTATAAATAATTAATTGTTTAAAGAGTTCTTCAATTTGTTTTTTTTCACAGTCAATAAAATAACCTTTTTTATGTTTAATGATTAAAAAATCAAAAAGATATTTTCCTTGAGGAGTTAACAAAGATGCAAAACAACTATTTGCTTCATTAACTTTGTTAATGTCGTTGGTAATTAAGTTTTGTAACAATTCTTTCGCCTCAGATCCTTGAATGAATAAAATTCCTCGATCTTCTAATATATATACATTTTTAATATTCATAATTGATTGAAGTTCATTTATAATATAGTTACTTTTCTACCAAATGTTAGATTTAATCATAAAAAATGGATCATGTTATATTAATGGTAATCTTAAAGCCCAGGATATTGGAATAAAAGATAGCAAAATAGCAGAGATTGGTAAAAATGAAACAGATTCAAAACAAATCTTTGATGCAACTGGTTTGACAGTTTTACCAGGATGTATAGACACCCAAGTTCATTTTAGAGAACCAGGATCTACTGGCGCTGAAGATTTAAATTCTGGAAGTAGAGCAGCAATAGCAGGCGGAATAACATCAGTATTTGAAATGCCCAACACTAACCCGCCAACTTCAAGCAAGCTAGAATTTTCCAAAAAATTAAAATTAGCAGAAAAAAGAATGTTTTGTAATTATGCATTTTATTTTGGAGCTACGACAGATAATCATGAAGAATTATCTAATTTACATGATTTAGAAGGATGCTGTGGAATTAAACTTTTTGCAGGATCTTCAACTGGCAATTTATTGGTTCAACATGAAGAAGATATTGAAAAAGTATTTCAAAATAGTTCAAAAATAATTTCGGTTCATTCGGAAGATGAAGAAATTTTAAATAAGAGAAAAAAATTAATTAAAAAAGGAGATGTACAAACCCATCAAGTTTGGAGAAATGAAGAATGTGCAATCTCATCAACAAGAAAAATTGTAAAAATAGCAGAAAGATTAAAAAAAAAAGCACATATTCTTCACGTGACAACAAAAGAAGAGGTTGATTTTTTATCGCAACACAAAGGCAATATTTCTTTTGAAATTACTCCTCAACATTTAACTCTAACGGCTCCAGAATGTTATAAAAAATTAGGAACCTATGTACAAATGAACCCCCCTATAAGAGGTAAAACACATCAAGATAGATTATGGTATGGAGTTAGAAATAATTTTCCAGATATCATTGGATCGGATCATGCTCCACACTTGAAAGAGAATAAAGAGAAAACTTATCCTAACTCTCCATCTGGAATGCCTGGAGTTCAAACATTAGTATCTGTAATGCTGAACCATGTTAACGAAAAAAAATTAACTCTTGAACAATTTGTAAATTTGGTTTGCGAAAATCCTGTCAGAATATTTGGTATAAAAAATAAAGGTTATATTAAAAAAAGTTTTGATGCAGATTTAACCATAGTAGACATGAATGCAAAAATTTTGATTAAAAATGAAAATATTGAAAGTAAATGTAAATGGTCACCATTTAATGGCATGGAATTTAAAGGGAAACCAGTTTTAACTATTGTTAATGGCCAAATAAAAATGGAAAATGGAAAAATATTAGGAGACCCTTCGGGAAAACCAATATTATTTAAATAACTTTTGAAGAAAAACTATTAACTAACACTACACCAACAACAATAAGAAATAATCCCAAAATAGCTTGCCAACTAAGATTCTGTTTAAAAAAAATATATCCAAGTATTGCAATCGTAAATACTCCTAGTCCACTCCAAGTTGCGTAAACAATAGCGATTGGAAGCTTGGTTACTACAAATGTAAGTAAATAAAATGCTGATAAATAACAAATCGCAAGTACTGATGTAGGAATTAATTTAGTAAAATTTTGAGTTACAGGAAGCAACATTGTACCAACCACTTCACAAAAAATTGCACTAATTAAAAAAAAATATGTTTTAATCACTATTTTAAAATATTATTTTTTTTTAAATCTTGTTTTATCTCATCTAAAATTTTAGGATCATCAATTGTTGCTGGCAATTTATATTCTTCGCTATCGGCAATTTTTCTCACAGTTCCTCTTAATATTTTCCCAGATCTTGTTTTAGGTAATCTTTTCACAACTATTGTAGTTTTAAACACCGCAACTGGTCCAACCTTATCCCTAACCATTTGTATACATTCTTTAGATATTGTTTCGTTGTCTTTTTGAACTCCGGCTTTAAGTACTATTAATCCAATTGGTAGTTGACCTTTTAATTTGTCAGTAATTCCAATAACCGCACATTCAGCCACCGACTGATGTTCTGATAAAACTTCTTCAATTGCGCCTGTTGATAGTCTATGTCCTGCAACATTTATAATATCATCTGTTCTGGACATAATCCAAATATATCCATCTTCATCAATATGTCCTGCATCATAAGTTTGATAATATCCTTTATAGTTTGACATATAAGTTTCTTCATATCTTTTATCTGCATTCCATAAAGTTGGAAAAGTTCCTGGAGGCAAAGGAAGTTTTACAACAATATCTCCCATTTCATTTGATTTAGCTAAGCTTTGATCTGGTTTTATAACTTTAACATCATAACCTGGAACTGCTTTACAAGCTGATCCATATTTTGTTTTTTGCATTTCAATACCGGTACAGTTTGCACCTATTGCCCAACTAGTTTCTGTCTGCCACCAGTGATCAATTACTGGAACTTTTAATAAATTTTCTGCCCATTTAATTGTGTCAGGATCAGCTCTTTCGCCAGCTAAAAATAAAGACTCAAAAGAACTTAAATCATATTTTGAAAAAAACCTGCCTTCAGGATCTTCTTTTTTAATTGCCCGAAATGCTGTGGGAGCTGTAAAAAGGGATTTAATCTTATAGTCAGAAATAATTCTCCAAAAAGCTCCAGCATCTGGAGTACCTACTGGCTTCCCTTCAAAGAGAACAGTAGCACATCCTTTAAACAAAGGAGCATAGACTATATAAGAGTGTCCCACAATCCATCCTATGTCACTTGCGGACCACCAAACATCATCAACATCAATGTTGTAGATATTTTTCATTGTCCATTTTAATGCAACAATATGACCGCCAATATCTCTTACAATTCCTTTTGGAACACCGGTTGTACCAGAAGTATAAAGGATATAGGCAAACTCATTAGCTCCCATCTCAACACAATCCATATCTTTGGAATTTGATAAGATTTCGTTCCAACTTATCTCTTTTGGACTATTTAATTTAATTTCATGACCTTTTCTTTGGAAAAATATAATCCTTTCAACTTTATGTTTTGCTAACTTTAAAGCTCCATCGACAAGAGGACGATATTCAACTGTTCTTCCAGGCTCAAAGCCACACGAAGCTGTAATTAATATTTTTGCTTTACTATCATCAATACGGTTTGCAAGTTCATTTGAAGCAAAACCACCAAATACGACTGAATGAATTGCTCCAATTCTTCCACAAGCAAGCATGGCAACAACAGCCTCAGGTATCATTGGCATGTAAATGATCACCCTATCACCCCTTTTGATATTTTGATTATCTAGAGCGCCTGCAAATCTTGAAACACTGTCTCTAAGTTCTTTGTAAGTGAACTTAGCTTTGTTATCTGTTATTGGACTATCATATATTAATGCAGTTTTATCACCTCTACCTCGGTCAATGTGATAATCTAGTGCATTGTAACAAGTGTTTGTCACACCATCTTCGAACCATTTGTAAAATGGTGAATTAGATATATTTAAAATTTTTGTCGGTTTTTTAAACCAAAAAATATCTTCAGATATTTCTTGCCAAAATTTTTCAGGACTTTTTATGGAACTTTGATAGATTTCATTAAATTTTTTAGTCATGTAATTTAATTTAATTGTATTATTATTCCAATTTTTAACTATTAATTCAATTTAATTTTAAAAAGTTAGTAAAATCAATAATAATTAGGGTAGGCACTAATTTACTTGTCCTATTTTTTTTTGGCCTTATATAAAGTCTATGCCCAAAATTAAATACATAGAATATAGTGGAAAATCTCATGTAGTTGATGTTCCAAATGGCTTAAGCGTTATGGAAGGAGCCATTCAAAACAATGTTCCAGGCATTGATGCAGATTGCGGAGGCTCCATGGCTTGTGCCACTTGCCACGTTTACGTCAAAGAAGAATGGTTTAATAAATTACCACACAAAGGAGAAGGAGAGGAGGATATGTTGGATTTAGCATTTGAACCAAGAAAACATAGTAGACTTAGTTGTCAAATATTGGTTTCAAATGAACTCGATGGTCTAGTCGTAGATCTTCCTAAAAAACAAGTTTAATGATTAATACTGATGTAGTTATTATAGGTGCGGGGCCAACAGGATTATTTTGTGCACATCAATTAGGCATTATTGGTCTTAAATGTGAAATAATTGATAATCTTGATAAGATCGGAGGACAATGTATTGAGCTTTATCCCGATAAACCAATTTATGATATTCCAGCAATTTCTGAATGTACTGGCGAAGAATTAACTAATAATTTAATTGAACAAATTAAACCTTTTAATTTTAATTTTAATTTAGGCGAGAGAGTTGAAGAAATAAAAAATGAAAATAAAAAATGGATTATTAAAACAAGCAAAGGTATTCAATTTAATTCACCAAATATTGTAATTGCGGGTGGAGTGGGTTCCTTTGAGCCAAGAAAATTTTCTGTAAGAGAATGTGAGAAATTTGAGAGCAAATCTATTTTTTATTCAGTAAAAGATAAAACAATATTTAAAGATAAAACAGTAGCTATTTTTGGTGGTGGTGACAGTGCATTGGATTGGGCTATAGAATTATCTAATAATTCAAAAGTAATTTTGGTTCATAGACGCGATGAGTTTAGAGGAGTTCAATCTAATGTTGATAAAGTTAAAGAATTAGAGAAGGATGGTAAATTAGAAATATTTACTCAGTACAAATTAGCTTCTATTAAAAACAACGGATCTCTTGAAAGCATAGAAATTAAACATGAAGAAGGTGAAATTAAATCTTTAAAAGTAGATTATGTTTTAGGGTTTTTTGGTTTAATTATGCAACTTGGCCCAATTCTAAATTGGGGATTAAATTTAGATAAAAAGACAATTCCAGTAAACACAGAAAACTTTGAAACTAATTTGAAAGGAATATTTGCAATTGGTGATATTTGTGTGTATCCCGGAAAATTAAAATTAATTCTCTCAGGATTTCATGAAGGAGCTCTTGCAGCAAGAGGATGTTTTAAATACGCAAGACCGGATGAAAAACTAAGATTTGAGTTTACAACTACTTCTAAAAGTGTTCAAAGCAGATTAAAAATCAATAAATGATAGAGTTATTATCTGCTGATACTCCAAATGGAAAAAAAATTTCAATTATGCTTGAAGAAATTGGTTTTGAATACAAAGTTACCAAAATAAAACTTAATCCTGGAGGAGATTTTTCAAAAGGTGAACAATTTAAACCAGAATTTAGAAAAATTAGTCCTTTTAGTAAAATTCCAGTAATCATTGATCACAATAATAACAAAGAAGCTGTTTTTGAATCTGGAGCTATCCTTATGTATTTAGGAGAAAAAAGTAATAAATTTTATGAACAAAAAGATAGAACAAAAATTAACCAATGGTTAATGGTCCAAATGGGCTATGTTGGTCCAATGTTGGGGCAACACCATCAATTTCATCGTTATAATTCTGGAAAGGATAAATGGGGCGAAGAAAGATATTTTAAAATAACCAAAACTATATATGGCGATTTAGATGAAAGATTAGGCCAATCAAAATATCTTGCTGGAGATAATTACTCAATTGCCGACATTGCAACATTTCCTTGGATTGCAAGACATGATTGGCATGATATTGGGATTAAAAATTATAAAAATTTGACTAGATGGTATTTAGAAATAGCAAATAGAGAGGCGGTTATTAAAGGTTATGACTTTATGAAAAGAGGAGAGATTATTCCTCAACCTTAATCGTCAGCAAATACTTTTTCTTCTTTTTCGTGTTTTTCTTGAGCAGTTATAGAAAGTGTTGCAACAGGTCTA